>Ga0070698_100000004_pt1 | contig 132184 bp, 109 predicted proteins | sample KBSK1502metaG_FD_65477 | JGI IMG/M metagenome (GOLD analysis project Ga0070698, IMG submission 65477) | Corn, switchgrass and miscanthus rhizosphere microbial communities from Kellogg Biological Station, Michigan, USA - KBS K1-50-2 metaG | ecosystem: Host-associated > Plants > Roots >... | reverse complement strand
CATGATTTTTTCGCCCATGCGCTCGAGCGGGAATGGCTGGCGCGATACGACCGGAGCAAGGGCCGCTTCCGTACGTTCATTCGGAGTTGCCTGCAGAGCTTCGCCACCACTGCCCACGAGGCGGCGCACCGGCTCAAGCGAGGCGGCCACCTGACAGCCGTGTCCCTGGACGATGTTGCACCCGTCGCCGTCAGTGCCGACGTCGACCGGATCTTCGAGCAGGAATGGGTCCGAAGCGTCATGACGATCTCGCTCGACCGAGTGCGCATCGAATGTGAAGCCGCCGGCCGCCAGCGCACGTTCGACGTTTTTCTCGCACACGATGTCGAAGGCGCCGAAGCTCCGCCGCCGTACGCCGATCTCGCTAACCGTTTTGGCATTCCGGTGACACAGGTCGCCAACTACTTGCACTGGGCGCGCACGCGTTTCCGCGGGCATGTCCTCGACACCTTGCGCGCGCTCACCGCAACGGACGCCGAGTTTCGCGAAGAGGCGCGTGCCTTGCTCGGTCGCGTTCCATGAGAGAGCTCACCGATGCCGCTGTTGCGCGACTGCGCGACGCGGTCGACCGACCAGACACCGGCGATCGGTACACGGTCCACGAACTCCTCGGTCGAGGAGGGATGGGTGCGGTGTATCGCGCCACGGATCGAACGCTTGGGCGCGATGTCGCGCTCAAGGTCCTGACTCCGGAGCTCGAGCAGGGCGACCTTGCGGGCGTGCCAGGCGCACGTCGGCTCGAACGTGAGGCGCGAGTTCTTGCTTCACTCGAACATCCGGGGATCGTTGCCGTCCACGACGCGGGGACGCTCGCGGATGGTCGTCCGTTCTACGTCATGCGGCTCGTACGCGGGCACCGGCTCGACGAGCAGGTGCGTCAGGAGGCGCGTGGACAGCGACTCCGCCGTTTCCTCGCGGTATGCGATGCCGTTTCATTTGCACACTCGAAGGGCGTGATCCACCGCGACCTGAAGCCGTCGAACGTGATGATCGGAGAGTTCGGCGAAGTGCTGGTTCTGGACTGGGGAGTCGCGAAACGTGCCGCGGAAACAGACGCGGGTGCACTCGCGGGTGCACCGGCATCGGATGGCGACACTGGTGACGGCGTGGCGATCGGAACTCCGGGGTTCATGCCGCCGGAGCAGTCACTCGGAGCCTCGGCGGTCGACGTGCGCGCCGACGTTTTTGCGCTCGGGGCAATCCTTCGCGAGCTCGTGGGAGCGGATAAGGCGCCTCCAGCGCTTCGTGCGGTCATCACGAAGGCAACGGCGATCGAAATGCAGGATCGCTATCCCTCGGTCGACGCGTTGGCGGCAGATGTTCGCGCCTGGCTCGATGGTGCCGCGGTGTCGGCGTATGCGGAGTCGCCAATGGAACGCGCAATTCGCTTTTATCGCCGCAATAGCGCGCTTGTGTTGCTGCTGGTCGCGTACCTCGCGGTGAGGCTGTTCATTCTCTGGTGGCGCGGCGTGTAATGGCAGCAGGCTCGAGTGCCTAATAAGAAGCCGACGCGCTCGATGGCCTGCGCCAACCTCAACGGAGCAACAGAATGAACAAGCCGGTGCTGGGACTTATTGCGGGCGGAGTGCTCGGTGTGTTTGATGGGCTCACGGCCCTGGTGTCGGCGCCCGAAGTTGCTCCGCAAATCGCTGGGATTGTTGCGGGCTCCATGGGCAAAGGCTTGGTGGCCGGCGCGTTGATCGGCTGGTTCGCGCGCAGGGTGAACAACCTCAGTGCCGGCATCGTGTTCGGGCTGGTGATGGGCGCGCTGTTCGCGCTGCCGTTTGCGCTCATGCCCGATCCAACAACCGGTCAGAAATACTTCTGGGAGATTCTCATACCCGGATCGCTGGTTGGCTTGATCGTTGGCTATCTCACGCAGCGTTACGGTCAGGTCGCGGCTGCGAAGCGCTGACGCACGCGGCAAATCACCAGAGGAATCTCAACAAAGTTTTCCACGAATTCGCGTGCAAACGTTCAGGAAAAAGTTGTCGAAAAGTTTTCCTTGACGAGTACATCAGCCGCGATATATTCGCCTTCCGCTTCCGTGACGGGTTTACGAAAGCGGATGCGTTCCGGTGAGACGTCATCGTAACGTGGTACTTCGAAAGTTCGAAACGAAGTACGGGTTGTGAGGTCGCTGGACACAACTGAAGTCTCGCGGGCAGCGAGGCACCTGAGTCGGACCCGTCTGACAAGGGCAAGATGATTGACGTGACTACACTCCGGTGTAGCGCATCGAACCGAATCGTCAATCACCGCCAGCGGAAAAGCCCCCGCAGAAGATGCTAAACCCATCTTCTGCGGGGGCTCTTCTTTTTTGGGCACTCCGTCTCCAGAAACCGCTAACTCGTACGGTGACGCGAGTTACACCTCAGCCCGTTCACGCTTCCGCAGATGGAGCGGTCGAACGGTGCGTTCGACCAGGGCTAAGGCACCATCGACGACAATCGCCAGGAGCGCCGCTGGTATGGCGCCGGACAGGATGAGGCGCGAGTCGGCGAGAGCGAGACCGGTAACAATCGGCTCTCCCAATCCACCAGCACCGATAAACGCGGCCAGCGTGGCCGCTCCCACGGTGATCACCGCCGCGGTGCGCACGCCAGCTACCACGATCGGCGCGGCGAGCGGAAGCCGCACCCACAACAGCCGCTGAACCGCTGTTGCCCCCATCGCCTCACACGCTTCCACCGCCTCGGGATCCGCGGATCGCACACCGCTGTAGGTATTCCGCGCAATCGGGTACAGCGCGTAGAGCCACAACGCGACCAGCGCCGGCCACACACCAACGCCAAGTATCGGAATCATGAACGCGAGCAGCGCGATGCTCGGAATCGTCTGCAATACACCCAGCCCACCAACAACCCACTCGGCGCCGGTGCGCAAACGCTCGAGAACCAACCCAAGCGGCACCGCCACCAGCACTGCCGCCAGCAGCGCAGTCAGCACGAGCTGCAGGTGCCGCAGCGTGAGGGCCAGTGTCTCCGCGCGGCGACCCCACAGGAACGGGAGCAGGCCCTTCGAGGCCGGCTGGCCAGTGGCTGACGGTTTCACGCTGGCAGCGTTGTCTCTCGTTAGGCCGAGTGACACCAGGATGGATCCTGCCACGGCGGGAATAGGTTCGCCGTCGACCTCGACCCGGCGATTGTAGGCGCGCATCGAGGGCTCGTCGATCCGGCCGCTCAGCAACCCCAGCGCCGCCATCGCGTCGGGGCGCTCGCGCGCCAGCCGGGGCGACACCAATGCCGCCGCTTCGTACGGTGGGAAAAACGCACGGTCATCCACCAGCGTGACGAGGTCGTATTTGGACAACAGACCGTCGGTCGAGTATCCATCGATCACGTCGACCGCCGACTCGACCAGTGCGACGTATTTCACCGCGGGCGCCAGCGGGCGAACGGCCTTGAAGCGCATCCCTCCCCCGTACGCCTCCGATAATCCGGCCAGGCCATCCGGCCTTCCAATAAAGTCCGACGTGAACCCAGCAACGAGCCTCGGCGCTTCGCGCGCAAGATCCGACAGCGTGCGCAGGTTCAGGCGCTGCGCGAGATCACGGCGGACCGCGATCGCGTATCCGTTCTGGAAGCCGAGTGGTGCCAGCCATTGCACGCCATGCAGTTCGTTGAATCGCCGGGCCACATACGCAAACGTTCGACGCGGGTCGATGAGCATCGAGCTGTCGAGCGGCTCATGGAGAATGGCGAGCAGCCCGGTGCCGGTGTATTCGGGGTACACATCGATCGCGTTTGACCGCAGTGCACCGAACGCAATCTCCGTCGCACCGAGTCCGGGACGTCGTTCAACGCGGATCCCGCGTGACTCGAGTGTTTGCGCGAAGAGTTCTGCCAGCAGGTACGACTCGCCAAACGGTTTCGAGGCTACGATCACTGGCCGCGCATCGCCGACGGGTGTCTGTGCCGACGCGATCGTCGACACCGTGAGAGCCGCGACCAGCCCAAGCCGGATCGTCACAGCGCACCACCGCCGAGGGCCGAAAACGCTGCCTGGGCGCGTTCGAACAGTTCGCGCACGTACGGTGTTGCCGGCGAGCGTTGAAGATCCCCGACCCGGCCCTGTTGCTCAATCTTTCCCGCCCGCATAACGACAATCACGTCAGCCAGCCTCGCCGCTTCAGCCATGTCGTGCGTCACGAGCAGCGCGGTGAAACCAAGTTCCCGCCTGACACGCTCGAACGCTTCGTGTGCGTCGCCGCGCGAAATGGCGTCGAGCGCTCCAAACGGCTCGTCGAGCAGGACAACTTGTTGCCTGGCCGCGAACGCGCGCGCGAGCGCCACGCGCTGTCGCTGCCCGCCGGACAACTCGCGCGGCAGTCGATCGCCGAAACGACCGGGATCCAGGCCGACGTGACCCAGCGCAGCGTCCGCGGCCGCATCGGGCGACGGCATGCCGGACAAACGCGGCACGAGTGCGACATTGCGACGCACGGTCCAGTGCGGAAGCAGACCTCCGTGTTGAGGTACGTACCCAACTCTCCTGCGGAGAACTTCGGGCGCTTCAGCTCGAATGCTGGAGCCCCCAATCGTGACCGTGCCCTGTTGAGGCTCGACCATCCGATTGAAGGAGCGCAGCAAGGTGGTCTTGCCGGACCCACTTTCACCGACCAGCGCCGTCACGGTGCCAGCAGGCACCGTGAGTGACACTCCGTTCAGCGCGACGTGGTCACCGTACGTGTGGAGGAGGCCGTCGGCCGACAGGTCGAGCGTCATTAACGAGCCGGGAGATCAGCCTGATGACGTCGGTGCGCTAGACAGCCGCCGGAACCGGACTCGGGCCGCGCTGCGGGTTCCAAGTGTGCCGTTCGCTGCGCACGTGTTTGGCCCAGGAGTACAGCGCGTCGTACATGACCATACCTTGTGCGAGCTGTTCGTGATCGTCCGCAAAATTGCGGCTCAATCCGAGCGAGATTGCGAGCAGTCCGGCGGCTTGCGGCGCGAGGTCGAGGCGTTCGGTGTCAGCGCCACGGACGATAACGGCAATTTCGTCGAGCGCCGGATCCGCAACGTCGTACTTCTTCAGGATCGCGTCGAAGCTGCATAACGGACCGTCGTGACTGAGCTCAACGCCTTCCACGTCGAATGGAATGGCCCCTGTCTCCGCGGCCTTTTCGATGACCTGGTCGGCCGGGACGTAAATGAACTCAGCCTCCTGGTCGATGAACCGCCGAATCAGCCACGGACAGGCGATGCGATCGATCTTTGGTCGGGCGCGGGTAATCCACTTCATCTAACCCTCCTGAACGTTGGCTCCTGACACCCGTTACTAGCATGCAGCAATGAGCAAGCAGCGAAAAGGGCCTGTGATGCACGGACGCAATACGGACTGTCGCGGAGAGACCACTTAACGAGCACGAAAACAGGACGTCTCCCCTGCAAGCCTGGCCGCACTACCAGCCCGGCAACCTGAAAGATCTGGAGGCTGCTCGTTATGCGTTCGCCCAGAGTAACCCTGAATACGTTGGCCGTTGCCGCACTATTCTCCCTCGTTGGCGCGACTCCGCTGTTCGCGCAGGGCCCGGTTCGCCGGCGCGCCATCGTGCGGGATCGGATCGAAGACGTGCGTGACCGCCGTGAGGATCGCCGCGACCGCCGTGAAGACGTGATCGATCGTCGCGAAGACCGTCGGGACCGGCTCGAAGATCGCATCGACGCCCGCCGTGACGGTGGACTACGGGACCGACTCGAAGACCGTCGCGATCGGCGCGAAGACGTCCGGGACCGCCTGGAAGACCGGCGTGATCGCCGCGAAGACGTCCGCGACCGGCTGGAGAATCGCCGCGATCGGCGCCACCTGGTTCCGCCCCCGCCCGTCGGGTAGAGAGGCTCCGACAGCACGCTCCTTGAGCACGCACTGAGAGCACGCTCCTAGAGCACGCACCCAGAGCACGCTCTCAGAGCACGCTTCGAAGGGCGTGCTCGAAGGGCGTGCTCGAAGGGCGTGCTCGAAGGGCGTGCTCGAAGGGCGTGCTCGAAGGGCGTGCTCTAAAGGCGTGCTCGAAGGGCGTGCTCGAAGGGCGTGCCTGCCCTATAAACCTTAGGTGAAGACCCGGTGTCACAGGAGAAACCGGGAGCACCCAATGGCCGTCGCCGATCTCGAGCTGATTCGCGGCACGTTTGACCTTCTCATCCTGAAAACCCTGAGCTGGGGACCGATGCATGGCCTCGGCGTCCTGCGCTGGATCGAGACGGTCACCGAACAGCGACTGCTGATTGAAGAAGGAGCGCTGTACCCCGCCCTGCACCGGCTCGAGCAGCGCGGTTGGGTGAGCGCCCAGTGGGGGTTCTCGGAGAGCAATCGCAAGGCGAAGTACTACCGCCTCACCCCGTTGGGCAGGCGACAGCTGACCGCCGAACTCTCGCGATGGTCGCGCTACACCGAGGCGGTCGGGATGGTCATCAGCGCCCGCGGAGCGACGGCGCGATGAGCGACTCCCCAGATCCAATCCGCCCTCGCGCCGTCAACCTGCCCCCGTCGAAGCACCGCATCGATGCCGAGTTGCGCGAGGAATTCCGGTTCCACTTCGAGGAGCGTATCGAGCAGTTCATCGCGTCAGGCATGTCCCGCGCCGACGCCGTGTCGGAAGTGCGCCGCAGGTTCGGCGACGTCGCGACCTGGCATCAAATGGCGAAGCAGATTGACGAGGAGACCATGCGACAGACCCGCCGGTTCGAGCTGTTCGACACCCTACGCCGCGAGACCGCGCGTGCCTTCCGCGTCCTGGTTCGGACACCGGCGTTTTCGCTGATGGCGCTGCTGACCATGGCGTTAGGCCTGGGCGCAACGACCGCCATCTACACGGTGCTCGACGCCGTGGTCCTTCGCCCGCTCGCCTATCCAGCGTCCCAGGAGCTGGTGTCCCTGCTGCACCCGGCGACAGTGCCGGGGGGCGGCGAGCGGAAATGGGGCCTCTCGTCTGGTGGGTACTTCCACTTCCGCGAACACGCGAAGACGTTGAGCGAAATCGGCATCTATCGAACGTTCGGGATGCCGGTGACCGGTGGCGGCGACGCGGAGATTGCCCAGACCGCGTTGGTGACTGCGTCGATATTCGCTGTGCTCGGCGCCCGGCCGTCGCGCGGCCACTTACTCGCGGACGAAGACGACCAGCCCGACAGCACACGGCGCGTCGTCCTCGGCCACGAGTTCTGGCGACGACGGTTCGGCGGCGACCTGGCCATCGTCGGGAAGCTCATCCAACTGGGCGGCAACTCGTACGAGATCATCGGCGTCACGCAGCCGGGCCTCACCCTGCCGTTGCCGGGGCCGTCTTCGTCGCAAAAAGCGCCGCAGGGCGTGGCCACCGATCTCTGGCTGCCACTGAAGCTCAACCGCGCCGGTCCGCACGAGAACGACCATGCGTACGTCGGGGTCGGCCGACTCGCTCCCGGTCGCACCGCGGCCGACGCTCACCGTGAGATCAACGACCTGACCCAGCGGTTGCCCGAAGCAGTGCCTAACGCGTATTCGGCGCGATTCATGAGCCAGTACCACTTCCGTGGCGAGGCGGCCCCGCTCAAGGAGGCCGTGCTCGGGCCGTCCCTGCCGCGGACGATTTGGATGCTGTTCGGCGCTGTCCTCGTGGTCCTGCTGATCGCCGGGGCCAACGTCGCCGGGCTGTTCCTCGTTCGCCTCGAGGCGCGACGCCGGGAGTCGGCGGTGCGCACAGCGTTAGGTGCCGACCGGCGCCACATGGCGGTCCACTACCTGTCCGAAAGCCTCCTGATCTGCGTGAGCGCCGCCGTGCTCGGCACGTGGCTTTCATATGCCGGATTGCGCGCGCTGCTGGCCATCGCACCGGCGGACATCCCGCGGCTGTCCGGCTCATCGCTCGGGTGGCAATCCATCCTGTTCGCCGGGGCCGCGGCGGTGGTGGCCGGCACCGTCTTCGGCCTGATGCCCCTGCTGCGGGGCGATTGGGCCATGGCCGGATTTCGCGAGGACGGACGCGGACTGACCCCGTCGCGCGGGCGTCGGTCGGCGCGTGACGTGCTTGTCGTCGGGCAGCTGGCGATGGCGATGGTGCTGCTGGCGTCGGCGGGCCTGATGATTCGCAGCTTCATGCAGCTTCGTGATGTGGAACCGGGGTTCGATCATCGACAGGTCCTCGCGTTCGACGTTTCGCTCCCGTTCCCGGAATACGACACGAGGGAAAAAGCGCTCGCCTTTCACCATATGCTCCAGGGCCGGATTGCGGCGTTGCCGGGCGTGACCGGGATCGGCAGCATCACTGCCGTTCCACTCGAGGGATTTGGAACAAGTTGTTCGCTTCTGTTCCGCGTGGGTCAGCCCTATGCGGTCGGTGAGCAAACACCCTGCGTTTCGACGCCGATTACGCTGCCGGGGTTCCTCGAGACGTTGCGCATCAGCGTGCGCGGTCGTGCGCCGACTTGGTCTGACGTGGATGGGGCAACGCAGGCCGTGGTGGTCACGCAGGCGCTCGCCGACCGACTCTGGCCGGGCGAAGAGGCTATCGGTAAAGGGGTCAACCGTAACGGACCGAACTCCACGAAGGTGTACCATGTGGTCGGCGTCGTTCCGGAGATCCGCGGCGAGGCGCTCGATCAGCCGCCGAGCGAAGCCGTGTTCTATGCGCCGACGACGTTCAGCCCTAACGAGCGAGATGGGTCCGTCAACTTCATGACGTATCTCGTGCGCGCGGAGGGCGTCGCGCCGCAGTCGCTCATCCCGCAGGCGCGCCGCGTGATGGCCGAAGCCAACCCACGGATCCCGTTCGTGAACGCACGCACGATGGACGAGGTGTTTTCACGCTCGATCGCCCGCACGTCGTTTGTCATGATCCTGCTCGGCATCGCCGCCGCGGTGGCGCTGGCGCTCAGCGCCGTCGGGACCTATGGCGTGATCTCGTACCTCGTCACGCAGCGCCGGCCGGAGATCGGTGTTCGTATCGCGCTCGGCGCGTCGGTGCACCAGGTCTCCCGCCTCGTACTGGTCCAATCGATGCGGCTGGCGGTCCTCGGGGTGACCATCGGCGTGGCACTGGCCTGGGCGGCCACGCGGCTGCTCTCCCGGATGCTGTTCAACGTGAGCCCGACCGATCCTCTCGTCCTGGGTTCGGTCGCCGTCGCCCTCCTGTTGGTTGCAGGCTTCGCCGCCTTTGCTCCCGCTCGTCGCGCGGCGAAGATCGACCCCGTGGAGGTGCTGCGGGCCGGATAGTTATTTGCCGCTTCGCTCCTTCACGATTTTCTTCATGTGTTTCACCGACTGCCTGACGAGTGTCTTGAGCGTCGGGACGTGGACGTCGTCGAGCGACTTGATGTAGAGACAGGACACGCCCTTCTTGTGCTTGCCGAGTTTCCCGAGCAGCTCACCGTACTCCGCGAAGCCCGGCATGATGTACAGGGTGAGGTTGTCCTTGCGCGGCGAAAATCCCACGAGCGGCCAGTCGCCCTCCTGCCCACTGTCGTACTTGTAGTGGTAGCTGCCAAAGCCGACAATGCTCGCGCCCCACATGGCGGGTTTTTCGCCGGTGACGTCTTCCATGATGGCGGACACCGCATGCGCATCCTTGCGCCGAGTCTCGTCGGACACGGCATCGATGAACGACTTGACGCTGGTGCTGTTCCGCTGGGTCTTGAGCTGAGTCGCCACGCCTGCCTCCCCCATTCGCGAGTTCGCCGTCAGAATACAATCCGTGCCGAGCAAGCCACAACCTCGAAGCGTCCCGGCCCTCCACGGCTAAATTGCCGCCATGATCAATCTGGGCCAACTGCTTCTCCAGCTGCTCGTCATCCTCGTCGCCGCCCGTTTGGCCGGCCGCGCCATTCAGGTCATCGGTCAGCCGCCAGTGATCGGCGAGATGGTCGCTGGGCTGGCGCTGGGTCCATCCCTGCTGGGCACGATCTCTCCTCGTTCGCTGGAATACCTTTTCCCGGCGGAATCTTTGATTCCGCTTTCCGCCTTGAGTCAGCTCGGCGTCGTGCTCTTCATGTTCGTGGTCGGCTTGCGACTCGACCTGAGCCTGCTGCGCGACAAGGCGCGCACGGCGGTGGCAACCAGCTACGCAAGTATTGCGGCACCGTTCATCATGGGAGCGGTGCTCGCGCGGTGGCTGCATCCGACACTCGCCCCACCTGGCGTCGGACTTCTTCCGTTCAGCTTGTTCCTCGCCGCAGCCATGAGTGTGACGGCCTTCCCCGTCCTGGCCCGCATCCTGACTGACCGCGGTCTGCTCCAGACGCGAATTGGCTCGGTGGCGATCGCGTCAGCCGCCGTGGATGACGTCACCGCGTGGTGCATCCTGGCTGGCGTCGTCGCCGTCGCGCGGGCAAGCCAGGATGCGACGACTGCGGCCGGGCGCGAATTCTTCGTGACGATCCTGAGTTCGGGCGCCTATGTGCTGCTGACGGCAACCGTCGGGCGACGACTGCTCGCGGAGTGGCTTGCAGCTCGCTCCGGGATTTCGATGACTCCGTACCTGGTGAGCGCGGGTGTCATTCTCGCGCTCGCGTCAGCATGGGTGACGGAAGCGCTGGGGATCCATGCGCTATTCGGAGCGTTCCTGGCGGGCACCATCATCCCGCGCCACGTAGGCAATTTTTCGCTTGCTACCGGGCTCGCGGACCGAGTCGAAGACGTGGTCGGGGCGGTACTGCTCCCCGTGTTCTTCGCCATCACCGGGCTTCGAACCTCAATCGGCCTCATTGTCGAACCGGGCCTGTGGGGTGTTTTCCTGCTCATCCTCCTGGTCGCGGTTGCGGGCAAGCTGGGTGGTTCGGCCATCGCGGCGCGAATGACCGGCATGTCGTGGCGCGAGGCGCTTTCCATCGGCACACTGATGAATACCCGCGGGCTGATGGAACTCGTCATCCTCAACGTGGGTCTCGAAATCGGCGTCATCAGCCCGGCGCTGTTCGCCATGATGGTGCTGATGGCCCTCGTAACAACCGCGATGACGTCTCCGCTGCTCCAGGTCCTGCTGCGCCGCCAGGCGGCGGAACCGCTCGAAGCCTAACGCGGCCGCTATATTGCGGGGGGCGAGGCGTCTGTGCGACGCCGCGCGGCCCGCCGCGCAAGCCATTGGCGCGTGGGGCGCCACCGCTGCAAGGCGTCGGCCAGCGGCAGCGAGAGAAACCCGAGGGCGAGTGTCAGCGTCCGGATCAGCAGCGCGATCATCCCAAGGATGATGAACGCGAGGATGCCGTACGTAATGAACTTCAAGATGACGCTGCCGCCTTCCATGCCTGGCTCGCTCCCCCCGATGCCGTCGTTATGCGATCGTCGCGCTCAGGAGCCTTTCCGGGTCGTTTTCGCTTTCCCAACCTTGCTCATGGCGTGTTTCGGGTCACGCTTCATCGACTTGATGAACTCTGCCCGCCGGAATCGCAGCGCCGACCAGTCCTCGTCGATCGCCACCATGCGGACACCCTCGAATCCGGAAGCGCCGAGGCTGTCCCAGCCCGTGTCACGGTTGATGGTCGAGGTGTAGCGCTTCGACGATCCCTTGGGATAGGCGAGCCAGACCACGGCGTCGCCCCTGGCCCGCGACACGATGGCCTTCACCGCGGCGTCCAGCTCCGCCTGCGTGTGCACGAATGCAATCGCGAAGTCCACCTCCTTCACACCTTCGAGGTTGCGCCGCACCGTGACGCCCTTGAGCCGCGCGAGCTCAGGGTCGAATGACTTCGGAGCGTTCAGGACGACGATCTCCTTCTGGTCCTTCAACTGCAGCTTCTCGAAGACGGTGAGCATTGTCTCCCTCCGTGCATTTCATTTTGCGCCCAGCCGCGCGCCGGCCAAGGCGCCAAGTCCGGTGAGCGTTGTCGCGACGACTGGTCCAACTGGGCTTGAAAGTGTGTTGATGGCAAGTGTCGCTGACGCGAGAAACCCAATCGCTGCGCCCGCCGCGACGGGCCAGAACCGGGACGCATCGATCCAGCCGCGCTTCACTCCAATCCATGCTGTCAGTGGCGAAAGCGCAACGCCGCCAATGAACCCACCGGCGAACAACGCGTTGAACGCGTTTCCGAGGGCCGACCCCACGAAACCTCCGAGTCCACCGATCAGCGTGGCGGTGACGAACAACGCGAGCTTGTTCATTCAGACTGTCTCCGTCGCCAGGGGTTACCGGCAGCGTTCACCGGGAGTGTCGGACTCGCGTCCTGTCCAAGGTCCGTCTCGGCCGTTCAGCGGCACGTTGGTGTGAATCGTGTACGTCGCCAGGACATTTTGAAACGGCCACTCGAACACGAGAGCAATCCAGGATCTGCCGAGATCGGTTCCGCCTGGCACAGCCACGTCGAGGCGCAATGTGTCCCGAAACGCACGTGTTGTCGTATCGAGTGTCGCGGCGTCGCGGGACAGGCCAAGCAGCGGTGCCAATCGGGCGGCGCGTCCTTCAGAAACGATTTCGAATCCACTCGATGTGCAAGTCGCGAGTCCCGCGCGCAGGCGCAGGTCCCAATAGTCCTGTCGGTCGCGCTGATACGTGCGTAGCGCGCCGGTTGGCACGACGATGTAAACCCAGCGATCCTGAACAGCAATCGTACCGGTAAAACTTCCCTGAATCCCGTACGACGACCTGATCGAGCTCACGGAGAACGGCACCCCGCCGTTGGGAGAAACACTTCCCGTGGTCGCCGCTCGACACCCAATCAGGGCGAGTATGCACACGGCTGGTCTCGCTCGCATCAGCCTGACGAAGCGAGCATGCGCCGCTGAGCTGCTTTCGTCAGGCGTCTGGAACACCGTCGAAAAACTCGACGATTCCACTTTCCAGCGAATACTCCGCTCCCACAATCAGCAGGCCCTCTCGCGCGATCAACGACTCCAGTAACTCGGAACCGTGCCGAAGCTGGCCCGCCGAAACGCGCACGTTGGCGCGCACGGCGCCGCGGATCAGCGCCGCGGGATCGTGTCTCAGATCCGTCAGGAGAAGCGATTCTACCGACGGGCGAACCCGATCCACGATCGAGCGCAGGTTGCGGGACTGATTCGCTGACGGACGCTTCAGTTCTTCCAGCGTCGCCTCCACGGCGCCACAGCGCGAGTGGCCGAGTACGACGACGAGCCGCGTTCCAAACTTGCTGGCCGCAAACTCCACACTCCCGATCTGCGAAGGCGCAACGATGTTGCCGGCGACCCGAATGACAAAAAGATCGCCGAGTCCCTGATCAAAAACGATCTCGGCCGGCACGCGCGAGTCGGAGCAGCCGAGGATGATCGCAAAAGGTTCTTGTCCATCGGCGAGTGCTCCCCGATGCGATCGACTGGCATCGGTTGCATGACTTCGAGTATCCCTCACAAACCGCTCGTTGCCTTCGCGAAGAAGTTGAAGTGCCTGACGGGCTGGCAGCATGAGGCTGGCTGAAAGTTGGCGTGAAACGGACCCGGCAATCAAATCGCCTGTGGTCGCTACACGCCAGAGCAAGTGATCCGTAGCACGAAATTTCGGAACGGCGAATTACAGCTCGGGTCACACCGTCAAGGACACGAAACGGAGGAATTATGGACAACAAGCCCAAGCAGAAGTCGCCCAACGACTCCTCGTGGAAGGACGAGAATGATCGCAAGTACACTCCGAATCGCCCGAACGAGGAGAAGAAACACGATTTCGACACGCCGTCCCACAGCGGACAGGGTGCGTCAAAAAAGGACTTCAGCTCCGAGCCGCGTCAGGACCGCCTGGACGAATCACAGCGTGATCGCCAGCAACCGGACACGTCTCGCAAGCAACGTCGGACGGAGGAATGACCCTCCGTCAGCGGCCAGGCCTTGAAGGCCTGGCCGTTTTTTTTACGGGTCCTCGTCTGCGGGATCTCGTTTGGGGCGGTCCGGTTTCCGACCGCCGTTACATGATCCGAAAGAACACGAGCGAGTTTCCATCGGGATCGCGGAATCCGAACTCGCGGTTCCCCACTCGGTCTCGTGCACCTCCACGTCGTCATCGACGACGCCCATCGCCTTGTACTCGTTGTAGAGCGCGTCCGGGTCGTCGACGGGAATGCGGAAACGCAGGTGGCCGTCGCCGTTTACGAAATGTTCCGGGCTCTGGCGATGCATGTGAAACCGCACGGAATCGCGACGAACGCCGGCGTAGTTCTCAGGATCCTTCTCGTAGCGGAAGTCCACTTCAAAGCCGAGGCGCTCGACATAGAAGCCAATGGCTTCCTCCACATGTCGCACGTCGAGCACCGGGATCGGTGGGCCAAGTTTGACGTTAGGCATGGTAATTGGGTCATGGTGCCGCGAGACGCGCCGTCGGGCACGCCTGGCTGGAATCAGCCGTCGCCTTAGGTACACCGACCCGGTTTCAGAGTCGCGCCAACAACCCCGACCGTTATCCGATTGCGCCAGTGCTGAGTGCGCTCACACCCTCGAGGACGACGCCCATCATGAGTCCCCACTGCCACAGACAACACAGCACGGCAAGCGGGACAACGAGGTAAGGCCAATGGCGGTATCGGTAGACGACCCAGACCGCGACCACGAGCTGCAGGATGAGTAGCGCGGGGATCCTCATTCCGAAGGCGCTCACCATGATGCCGGCAGCGTTCCCCCACCAGACAAGGAAAAATCCGAGTACGATCGGCACCAGCAGCCAGAGCGGCGACACAGACGCGGCCACTCCGGTACTTCGCGCTGACGCGGCCCACCTCGGCGCGCTGTATGCGGCAGCGGCCAGCCCTAGCGTACCAGCGATAAGTAACACGCCGCCGGCAGTCGTCGAAAGAAAGTCGAAGAGTCCACTCATTCTGGAAGTCCACGATGCATGACGTCAGCCAGGCCCGCCATAGCGGCGATCACAGTCATTGGCGAGCAGAGCGCTTCTTCGTCCCCTTCAATCTGCTACTGACCTGGGACCGCTTTCGGGTCGACGTTCGCCTGGTTGACGCACGAGTCGTCTTCCGCTTTCGACCTCTCTTCGGCTTCAGCGTGACGCGTTCCGGTAGCTGCGCGCGACCAGTTTCGCGATTCCACTCCTCGTAAACCTCCGGCGTTATCTCTCCTTCGACGAGGAGTTGCGCGAATTTCCGGCGTTGAGCCTTGCTCTTGAAGGGCATCTCACAGCCTGCGCGAAAAGGGTGCCCGTTATACCCTGAACCGAGGTCCGAGGTCAGAGGCCAGAGGCCAGAGGTTTTGCGACGGGGGTCCCTGACGGGCTTACGCCATCGTTGACGATCACGACCTCCGCGCCTTCATCGGCCGATGGACGCTGGAACATCCCCACAAAACCCTCGAGCGTGGCCGGGTCAATGCGGAAGTTGTAACGCGGGAGGTCCGCATTTCTCCGTTCGAGGCGGCTCCGCACCAGGTCGATCGGCGTATCCACAAAGTGGATCTTCGTGACGGCGCCGTGTTCGGCGGCCATCCCGGCGTGAAACATGCGATGCTCGCGGTAGAAGAATCCGTCGTCGAGTATGACGTCGACGGAACGGCGCAGGAGCTCCGACGCCGATTCCCAGATGAGCTCCCGGCACGCCAGCACACGCCTCGTGTGTTCGTCCTGCCCGACATCGGGAATCGCATATTTCCCGAACATCGTGATCAGCCACTTGTCCAGGCAAAACAACACGCCATCCACGTCGGCCCGAAGACGCACGGCATAGGTCGTCTTGCCGGACGCCGGCAGGCCGGATATGAGGTGGAGCGTAGGGCTTGGAATGATCGCGTGTCGGTCGAAGGAGCTGGTGCGGATCTACGCGGATAGATCAAGACACTTTGAACGCGAAGAACGCAGAGGAATCGCAGAGGAATCGCAGAGGAATCGCAGAGAAGCTACTCTACGCGCCGCTGCGTTTCTACGCGTACTCCACGGTCAAACTGTTGTCCGCAACAGCAGAGGGCCTCAGCGACAGAGTCGCCGAGGCCCTCACCTAATTGTTATCAGTCCTGAGTCTTCTCCCACCTGCGTGGGTGAACCTGAGGTGTTTGTTAGGTTGCAGAGAATATCAGGTCAAGGCATAACTGTTTCGGATGGAAGTCCGTAGCTCAAGGCAGGGCGATTATGCTGGTAGGTCAAGACACTTTGAGCGCAGAGGCGCGCCGAGGCAGCGCCGAGGCGAACAGAGGAAGTCATTGTTGGTCTCCAATTCTGACCCCTTTGTAGTTGTTCACCATTCGTTTTATGTCGTGTCGCAGATGCCTGACGTGGAAGTTGATCAATAATCCCACGGTCCATCGGCTGGCGTTATGGCATTTGTTGAGTCATTCGCCACTGCGGTGCATTGCCGTCACTGCGCCGTCACACCTCGGCGATACTCCGTGCTTCCTCGGCGCGCCTCCGCGTTCATGAGGTTTTCCCACGGATCAACGAGCGCGCTTGAAGAATTGGACGGCGCGTTCGTGTTTCACTGCGGCGGCCCGCGTTGAAAACGTGCCGAGATTCCGACGCTTGCCCGTGCGCGGGTTTTTCTTGAGTGAATAGAGCCGATAGCGACCGTCGGCGAGTTTGCGAATCATGAGCGAAACGGGATACTGACTGATCTGGAACGAAACGGGATACTGACTGATCGGGGCGGCGTCTCGTTGGAAACGAAAACGGGAACGAAAACACGTACCCGATGCGATCGCGACGTTCCGTGATCAGCCCGCCGAGCGTCCACTGTTGCCGGAGGTTCGCGACGAGATGGCGCCCGGACGTCGCAGCGCGAAGAAACTGCCGAGCGTGTTGGCGCTGCGCCGGATGAGCCGGACGAGCTTTGGGATGAACCACACGATGATCGCGACGAGAACCAGCACGATCACCAGTGCCGCGACGGGATGCGCAATCGCCAGCCAGACTCCCGTCACCACGAGTCCGTCTTCGAGCAGGCTGAGCCCGATGTTCGAGAAAGGTTCAGGGCTATGATTCACCGCGAGCCGCGTTCCGGCTTTCGCTGAATGGCTCGAGAGCGCGATGGTGCCGCAGAGCAGGAATGCGCCGACTTTCAGGCCCGGATTCACTTCGCCGAGAGCCGCGAATCCGAGAACCGCCGCGCCGAGTGGGCGAATGAACGTGTGGACGGAATCCCAGAGGCTGTCGACCCACGGGACCTTGTCAGCCACGAACTCGGCGACGTAGACCACTCCGGCGATAATGAGCACCGGCGTCGATGCGAGGATATCGAGATGGGAAAGCGCCGCCGGCAGCTCGATGAGGCGGAACCGAAGTCCCAGTCCCAGCGCCAGCACGGTGGAGTACAACCGCATGCCCGACACAAACGCCAGTCCGGTGAGCGCCCCGATCGTGGTAATCTCTGGCATTATCTCTTCCAGGCCTTCTCGCCTCGACTTGGACTTGGACTCGAACCTCTATTTCTGCGCCGTGCCGGGGAGCAACGCCTCGGTGTTCAGCATCCGCGGTCCGCTGGCGTCACACACGCTGTACTTCACGAACTGCGTGTTGGCCTGTCCCGCCCATCCACGTTCACCTTCATCCTCCGGGTACATCGCCACACCAGCGTGTTGCCCGCGCGCGTTGACGATATAGAACAGGATGTTGAAGTTGGGATCACCGTTCGGTTTTTGCAGACGCTTCTCGACGGTGTTCGCCCGAATGCGTTGGAGCGCAGCCATGCCCGCGTCTTTCGGATGTTTGCCGGCGCGCATCCCCTCAACGATCAGGAACGAGGCCAGGGAATACAGGTTGGCTTCGCCACGACCGGTCGAGCCGGCCGCCCCTACATCGTTATCGACATAGAGGCCGGCGCCAAGAATCGGCGAGTCGCCGACACGGCCGGGAATCTTGAACGCGCGGCCACTTGTGGACGTCACTCCGCAAACGTCGCCCGCTGCGTTGACGCCGCTGCAGTGGATCGTGCCGTGCATGTGTGTCGTCAGCGCGAAGCCTTCCGGCGCAGCATCATCTCCGGACGGTGGCCGACGCGTCGGATCCAAATAGCTCGCCGAGTCTGTCTTCTGCTTCCACTTGAGCCACTCTTTTCGGGAGTATTCGGTGTTGAGGTCGGCCTCGATGGTGAACCCGGCATTGCGTGCAAAAACCTGCGCACCCTGGCCGGCCAGGAGGTGGTTGTCGGTCAGGTCCATGACCGCTTTCGCGACCAGGGAAGGTGTACGCACCCCTTCGAGGGCAGCGACGGCACCGGCGCGCTTTCGCGGACCGTGCATGCACGATGCATCGAGCTGCACAACGCCGTCCGCGTTGGGCAGGCCGCCGTATCCAACGTACGGCTCCGTGGGATCGAGCTCGTCGATGTTGACGCCGGCAATCAGCGCGTCGAGGACGTCGACCCCCTGCATCATCTTCTCGTACGCCAGTTCCACGCAGGTCTTGCTGCCCCCGTTCTTGAAGTAGTGGCCGTTTGACGACGCGACGATGATCGGCTTCGCGGCCCGTTGGCGAATGATCGCCGGCGCGGCCATGCGGGGGACTGGCGGCAATGAGACATCGACGGCCGCCATGGCGCCGAGCGTCGTAGTGGCCGAAGTCAGGAACTCGCGTCTCTGCATGATGTCTCCAGAAGGAACGGGCGGATCAAGCGCTGCCGTACGATGAGGAGCGGCTTTCCGGGGCGCCACCCCCGAAGACGGTGATGAGAATACTCAAACGGATGCGGGCTGCCGTCCGGTGTTCCTGGACGACAGCCCATTTTCAATCCGCGATGCTCGTTAGGCCTACTGAATCCGGAGCGCGAAGATCGCGACCGTTCCGGCCGTCGGTACGCCCAGGAGGTCATAGCCGAACATGACGACGGTCGACTCGGCGATCGGCGCGGTCGGCGCCCATGCCGCCTGGAAATTCGGGAGAGTCGGACCCGCCAACGTATAGCTCGTCGCCATGCCGTTGGCGGTTTGATACGCGCGCGTCGCGCTGATCGTGTACAAGGCGTTCCCATCACCGCCCTCAAACGACGTGGTAATGGAGCTCACCGACGTCTGGTATGCGGCAGGTGTTTGACCGGTCACGGACCACGTCGGTACCGGTGCACCCATCACGGGCGACACAGTGAACGATGGCACCGCGGGCGGCAACGCGAAGCTGCCTGACGCGGGTGGCGCCGAGCCGATGTAGTTGTCGGAAATCCGGAAGTCGAAACTGGTCGCCCCCTGCTCGAGGTTCGTGATCTGGAGTGACACGAGGTCAGTACCCAGGCGGTCCGTGGGCGCGAGGAATCGCATGGTCCCCGTGTTGGTATTCGAGAGGATTGAACCGATCGACAATACGTGGATGAACCCTCGCGAACCCTGGAAGCCCTGGATGTACTGCCAGAACGAACCACCAGCACCGCCTGAGACGGTGAAGGGGAACGTCGTGAACGCCGTCGCACCGACGCGGTTGATGTTCACCGCCGCGCCGGGGGTCGCTTCGTTTCGACCAATGCGGTACGACGTCCAGTCAGGGCCAGGCGAAGGCCCGAATGCGGCCAACCAGTCATAGTTGCCTGGCTGGACCATCAGGTTGTACGACGGCGTGGTCGAGCTCAGCGCCGCGGACGCGCCTCCATAGCCCAGCGTCCCCGTTTCAGCACCACCGATGCCGGTGACGTTGAACGTCTTGCTGACCAGCGTCGGAGGAGAGGGCGCGCACGTCTCGCGATACGCCCCGAGTTCCGAGGTGAGTGCCAACTGGACGAACGTGTCGAAGAAGGTTGCATTCAACGGCAGCACCTGATTCGCCATGCCCAACCGGGCTGACCGCGCTAAACTCGTCCTTTCGCGCGCGGTCCTATTGGCCTCGCGGAGTTTCGAGCGTCGCTGGCTGACGCGCGTCGAGTTGAACAGCGAGAACGAGCTCGCCTGCATCGTGTACGCGACACCGCCTGAGGTCGACGAGATGTTGAACGAGAATCTCGTGATGTTGCCGACCACTTGCGGCGCAACGTCTGCCCACGTGCCGCCACTCTGACGCCAGAACTTGAGTGGCACTCCGTCGGCCGTGCAGAAGTCCCAGTCGAAGCTCGAGCCGCCGCTGGGTGCAGTGACCGTGACCGCCAACGTCGTCGTCGGATTCCCGGCTGCGCCTGACGCACCGGTAATCGTCAGGTTGTGCGTTCCGACCGGAGTGCTACCGCCAACGTTCACCGTGACCGTGGCCGAGTTGAGGGTGATTGGATTCGGATTGAACGTGAGCGTCAGGCCCGCCGGATTACCGGAGTAGGACGGCGTGATGTTTCCGGTGTAGTTCGTCCGGGCGGCATTCAGCGTGGCCTGTCCCGATCCACCCTGTTGAATCGTCAGGGCGTTCGGTGTCATCGACAGCGTGACACTCGCGGCGCCCCCGGGAACGGTCACGATCACCGTTGTTGTCTTCGTGACCGATCCCCCGGCACCCTGCACGGTGACCGTGTAGTTGGCCGGCGCGACACTCGCCGCCACGCTGATCACCAGGTCGGACGTGAGCGTGGCGCCCGTGAGCGTTGCCGGCGTAAAGACGCCGGTGATGCCGGCCGGTGGCGAGACGAGGCTGAGCGCGACATCGCTTGTGAAATTCGTGCGAACAATCGACAGGCTGGTGTTCCCGTTGGCGCCGGCACCGATGCTCAAGGAGGCGGGCGTCGCGGACATCGTGAAGTCCGTCGCCGCCGCCGTCACGATCAGGGTGATCGCCGTGATCTTCGTGAGCGAACCACCGGCACCCTGCACGGTGATCGTGCGGCTGCCTAACGTGACATTCGCCGCCACGCTGATCACCAGGGTGGACGTCAGCGTCGACCCGGTGAGCGTCGGGGGTGTGAAGACACCGGTGATGCCGGGCGGCGGCGAGGAGAGGCTGAGCGCGATGTCGGCCGTGAAACTCGTCCGGACAATCGTGACGCTGGTGTTGCCGCTGGCGCCGACACCAATGCTCAACGAGGTGGGCGCCGCCGTAATCGTGAAGTTCCCCGCGGGGGTCACCGAGACCGCGACCGTCGTCGTGCGATCACCCGCCGCGGCGGCCTCGTCGATCTGTCCCGCAACTGTGAACCCCGGCACGCCGGTTGCCGTGCCCTTGATGGTCACGTTGTAGTCTCCGGCTGCGACGCTCGCGTCCACGCTGATCGTGGCCGTCGACGAATTCCCCGTCGGTGCCGCCGGATTGAACGTGGCCGTGATGCCCGCGGGTGGCGCGTCCAAGGCGAGCGTGACGGCGCCGGTGAAGTTGGTGCGGGCGATGTTCACCGTCGTCGTGCCGGTCGCACCGGCGGCAATGCTCAGCGTGTTCGGCGTCGTCGACAGTTGATAGTTAGGCGGCGGCAGAACGGTGAGCGCGATGGTTGTGGTCCTGTCGGGGCCAGTCGCGTGACCGCTCACGGTGAGGGTGTAACTACCGGGAGCGACCGTGGACGCCACATTGATCGTGAGCACGGATTGATCACCGGTCACCGACGCGGGGTTGAACGAGCCTGTGACGCCGGAAGGCGGATTCTCCAGCGTGAGCGCAATCGGGGTCGAGAGATTCGTCCGTTGCACGCCGATGGTCGTCGTTCCTGAACTGCCCTGGGCCAGCGACAGCGCTGCCGGCGTCGCCGTCAACACAAACGTCGGCGTAACCGGAGCCGTCACCGTCAGGGTGTACGACGCGGTTGCGCTGCCAATGCCGGTCGCGGTGGCCGTGACCGTTGCGGTGTAGGTCCCTGCCGGGACGGTGTTCGCAACGTTGACCGTGACTGTTGCCTGCGTCGTCGCCCCGGTCAGTTGCACTGGCGTCACCGACAACGTGACACCGGCGGGAAGACCGGACACGGCAACGTTCACCGGATCAACAAATCCGCCGCCACGAACCAGCGTGACGGTGACTGTCCCACTCGCTCCCTGCAGAAGGGTCAGCGCACTCGGCGACGCGGTGAGGGAAATCGATCCCGTTGGGCCGGACCCGTCATCCCCTCCAGCACATCCGATCGCCGTGAGGATCGCAATGACAGCGAACGCACGCCGGTGCGACTTCCACATTTTTCCCCCGTCATCCCGTAGAAGAACGTGCGCGCTCCGATCAATGGACCGGAGCGCTAGAATCCTAAACTTCAGGCGGGGTAGAAGCGAGGTAAGTGCCGCCGAGTTCCACTCGGATCAGGATGCGGGCTGCCATCCGGTGTTCTGGATGACAGCCCGCTCCACTTTCGTGTTACTCGTTAGGACTACTGGATGCGTACGGCAGAGTTGATGAACCCGCCGGCTGACGGCGGTCCGGTGAGATTCGTGCCGCTCATGCTGACCGTGCTGGCAGCCAACGGTGAACCCGGCGCCCATTGGGCCAGGAAGCCCGGCAGGGTCGGGCCGGTGAGGGTGTAGCTGGTGCTCATTCCGTTGGCAACGAGCCAGCTGCGGGTGGCAATCAAACTGGCTGACGCGCTTGAGCCAGCGCCGGTGAAGGTCGCACTCACGGTGCTCGCCGCATTCTGGTATTCCGCCGGTGTGCTGCCGGCCGCCATAAACGGAATAGAGGCGCCGGCCGCTGCTGACACGGTGAACGCAGGCACCTTGCCCGGCATGGCGAAGGTCAGGCTTCCTGGCGGCGCGGACCCTACGTAACGACTCGACGTTCGAGTGTCACCCTTGCCGTTCTGGTCAACCTCGAGGTTCGTGGCGCTCAACAACCACATATCGGTCGATAACCGGTCACCAGGCTGGGGAAAGAGCATGTCGCCCGAACCTGTGCCGGTTAAGATCGAGCCGATCGACAGCGACGTGACGAAGCCGTTCGCCCCCCCAAGGCTCTGAATGGTTTGCCAGAAACCGGCGCCGCCGCCAGTGAACGAGAATGGCGCCGTTACGAATGCCGCCGCACCAGTGCGGTTCACCGCAACTGCTCCGGCACCGGGCGCAGCTTCTCCACGGCCTATCCTATAGTTGGTCCAGTTGGTCGTCGGCGGGAAACCCGACTGCGATCCGAAGGCCCACAGCCAGTCATACGTTCCCGGAGCAACGTTGAGGATGTACGACGCGGCCGCACCTGTCTGGGCAGCAGCGCCTCCGTAACCAAGCTGGCCCACTTCGCCACCAACCTGTCCGGAGAGGTTGAACGTCTTCGCCACGGTGGTGGGCGTCGCGCAAACAGCGGCAAGACCGCCCAGCTCAGTCGACTGCGTGAAGAACACAATCGTGTTTGAGAAGCCGCTCGCGGACACGTTGTACGCGATACCGGTCGACCCGGAGGCTACCGTGAACGAGAAGCGCGTCACGGTAGCAAGCACGGTGGGGGAAACTTCCGTCCATGTTCCGCCACTCAAGCTCCAGAACTTGGTCGGAACGTTGTTGGCGCCATTGCAGAACTCCCAGACGACGTTCGAGCCACCAGTAGGCGCCGTGACCGTGACCGCCAGCGTCGTGGTCGCTGTGCCAGCTGCTCCTCCAGTCGCGCCGGTGATTGTCAGCGTGTGCAGGCCGGTCGCGACACTGCCGCCAACGCTGACGTTGACTGTCGCCGAGTTGCCGGAGGTGATTGGGTTCGGATTGAACGTGACCGTCATCCCCGCCGGAGCACCTGTATATGATGGCGTGATGTTCCCGGTGTAGTTCGTACGCACGGCGTTCAGCGTGGCCTGACCGGATCCACCCTGTTGAATCGACAAGGTAGTCGGCGACATCGAAAGCGTGACATTCGCCGCCGCCGTCACCGTCAGGGCGACTGTCGTTGTCTTCGTGAGCACCCCTCCAGCCCCCTGCACAGTGAGCGTGTGACTGCCGGGCGCGACACTCGCTGCCACGCTGACCACCAGGTTGGACGTAAGCGTCGCGCCAGTGAGCGTCGCCGGCGTAAAGACACCGGTGATGCCGGTGGGTGGGGAGACGAGGGAGAGTGCAACGTCGGTCGTGAAATTCGTGCGGACAATCGCGACGCTGGTGTTGCTATTGCCACCCGCGGCGATGCTCAGAGTCGCCGGCGTCGCAGAAATCGTGAAGTCAGACGCCGCCGTCACCGTCAGGGCGACCGTTGTTGTCTTCGTGAGCGACCCTCCAGCGCCCTGCACCGTGAGCGTGTGATTGCCTGGCGCGACACTCGCCGCCACGCTGATCACCAGGTTGGAGGTAAGCGTCGCGCCAGTGAGCGTTGCCGGCGTGAAGACACCCGTGATGCCGGTGGGTGGCGAGACGAGCGTGAGCGCGACGTCGGTCGTGAAATTCGTGCGAACAATCGCGACGCTGCTATTGCCGTTGGCGCCGGCGGCGATGCTCAATGTCGCGGGCGTCGCGGACATCGTGAAGTCCGCCGCCGCTGGAGTGACGGTGACCGTCACCGTCGCGGTCTTCGTGAGCGATCCCCCAACACCTTGCACGGTGATCGTCTGATTGCCCGGGGCGACGCTCGCCGCCACGCTGATCACGAGGTTGGACGTAAGCGTCGCGCCGGTGAGCGTCGCCGGTGTAAACACACCGGTGATGCCGGTTGGTGGCGAGACGAGGGAGAGCGCGACATCGGTCGTGAAATTCGTGCGAACGATCGCAACGCTGGTGTTGCTATTGGCTCCCGCGGCGATGCTCAGAGTGGCCGGTGTCGCTGAAATCGTGAAGTTCGCCGCCGCCGTCACGGTAACCGCGACGGTTGTCGTGCGATCACCTCCCGACACGCCGCTGGCGGTGCCTTTGATGGTCACGTTGTATGTGCCAAGCACGGCGATGGCCGGGACGCTGATCGTGGCGGTCGATGTATTCCCAGTCGGCGCAGCAGGATTGAACGTGGCGGTAATGCCCTGCGGCGGTGCGTCCAGCGCCAACGTGACGGCGCCGGTGAAGTTGGTGCGGTCGATGTTCACCGTCGTCGTGCCGGTCGCGCCGGCAGGGATGGAAACCGAGTTCGGCGTCGTCGACAGCTGATAGTTGGGTGGCGGCAGAACGGTGAGCGTCACCGTCGTCGTCTTGTCGGTCTGACCGGCCGACGATCCATTCACCGTCAGCGTGAAGTTCCCCGGCGCCACGGTTCCGGCGACGTTGATGGTCAGCACCGATTGGTCGGCCGTCGCGGGCGTCGGGTTGAAGCTTCCTGTGATACCGGTCGGCGGACTGACGAGCGTCAGTGCAACCGGCCCCGTGAAGTTCGTCCGGACTACGCCGATGGTCGTCGTCCCTGAGGCGCCCTGTCCAATAGAGACGGCGGCGGGCGTTGCGGTCAGCGAAAACGTCGGCAGGGCGGTGACCGTGAGCGTATACGTCGCTGTTGCGCTGCCGATGCCGGTCGCCGTGGCCGTGACCGTTGCGGTGTAGGTCCCTGCCGGGACGGTGTTCGCGACATTGACCGTGACGGTTGCCTGCGTCGTCGCACCGGTCAGTTGCGTTGGCGTCACCGATAACGTGACGCCGGCGGGAAGGCCAGTGACGGCGACGTTCACCGGATTGGCAAAACCGCCGCCGCGAACCAGCGTGACTGTGACCGTTCCGCTGGCTCCCTGCTGAAGAGTCAGCGCACTGGGCGACGCGGTGAGGGAAATCGATCCCGTTGGGCCTGACCCGTCATCCCCTCCACATCCGATGGCCGTGAGGATAGCAATAGCGGTCAACGCACGCCTGGGCGACTTCAACATTTTTTCCCCCCCCTCGTCCCGGTGAAGTACCATCCGTCCGATCGATGGATCGGAGCGATACTATCCTACGCCGCCGAAGAGAAACGCGCGAGGAGGTCGGCGCGATGCTCAGCCCGGATCAGGAGGCGCCGAGTCCCCGAGCCATTGCCGTCGCGGCGAAAACCATTGCCACGATCAATGCGGCCTGTATGACGCTTATCCGCGCCAAAGCGGGAGCTCGTGTCGTATCCGGTACCTCGCCGTGACGAGCGGCCTTTCGCCAGCGACCAAGCGTCGTCATCGGCGTGAGCTCCAGCAAGATGATCGTGATGAACAACGCCATCTTCAGCAGGAAGAAGCGATTGCCGAAGTAATACGTGGTTCCCTTCTCGAGTGACGAAAACAGCCGGATCAAACCGGTCGAGAGCCAGAGGAGAGCCGCAATTCCCCACCAGGCGTCGGCAGCGAAGACGCGCGCCAGCCCGGCGGGATCGAGCGACTGACGAAGCGCTCGGCTACGGGCCCACACAGCGCCCAGTCCAATGCCGAGCGCCAGAACGTGCAACGCGGCAAGCATCCATCGAATGGTCACAGGTCGGCCGTTTCCGGTTCGAGTGTGGCGAACTTCGTCAGGTCCGGTTGAAGCCGCAAGTCATAACACTCACGCGGAGGCGCGGAGCTGGCGGAGGCGCGGAGAAGCGACTGGTGTAAAGGCGAAGAACTGAAGTAACAGAATTCTGGTCCTCCGCGCCTCCGCACCCTTCGCGCCTCCGCGTGAGATGGTTTTTTTCTCGTTAGGCGGAGCGGCCGAGTACGCTGGAACTCGTAATGATGAGTCTCCTCTTCAGCGTCGAGTCTGGTTGCTTCGACGTGCGCCATCGCACAATCCTCAAGCGTGCCACGTCGTCGTCAGTTGGTTTGCTGCGTCGCATCTTCGGTGTTGAACTGGTGTCCGTGCACGCGGCGACCGGCTGACATTCCCTAGTCCTGGAGCAACCATGCCGAATCCAAAGGGACCGGTCCCCGACTTCTCGGATGTGAAGAGCGGCAGTTCGTCAGCCGCGGCGTCCGCGCCTCGCACAACCGAACGTGAAGTCACGTACACGGTGCAGAAAGGCGACAGCCTCTCGAAGATCGCCCAACACCAATACGGCGACGGAAAAAGATGGAAGGCGATCTTCGAGGCGAATCGCGACCAGATCACGAACCCGGACCTGATCCATCCCGGCCAGGTCCTCAAGATCCCCTCGATCGGAGAGGCTCCACAATGATGCGTACCCGAATCCCGCTGATCATCATCGCCTTCGTCGCGCTCACCGCGACCGGATGTCGTCGTGATGAGGTTCCACCCGCGGACTCCGCGGCCGCGGCACCCGCGCCGCCGCCACCGGCAATGGTGACGACCATCGAGACCGGAAGACACCTCGACGCCGACAAGCGCATCGTCGACACGGCGACGGTATTCGCGCCGAAGGACACGATGTACATCTCGATCGTGACGTCGAACGCGACGCCCACCACCACGATCAAGTCCATCGTGACGTTCCAGACGGGACAGGTGGTGGATTCCGCGTCGCAGGTCGTCGCGCTTCCGACCGTCACCGGGGGAGCCTCGGTCACCGAGTTCCATTGGGTGAAGCCCGGTGGCTGGCCCACGGGGGATTACACGGTGGAGGTCTGGCTGGACGGCCAATCCGCCGGAACCCGCACGCTCAGCGTCAAGCGTTAGGCAGTGATCCGGATGGGCGCGCCGTTCGAGTCCGCTCGAACGGCGCGTTTCCGTGGAGGAGGCTGGTGCGGCACACTGTTGAGCGATAATCCGGCCTGCTCCATCGGAGGAGCTACTCCATTGGAGGAGTTACCCACAGGCCTCGCTCCGGTGTACGGTGAGAGGGTTTACTCGTCGAGCACTGGAGGACTTCACGATGACAACGAACTCTGCTTTTCGCGTCGCGGCGACCATGGCGCTCGCCGGCGCCGCGGTGTTCGGACCAATAGCACAGCCCGTCTACGCGCAAGTTGCGATCAAGCGCTCGCCGTCCGGCTTCAACCTGTTTTCGGTCCAGCAGGACGTTGAGCTGGGGCAGCAATCGGCGGTCGAAGTCGAACGTCAGTTGCCGATGTTGAATGACAGTCGGGTGAACACGTACCTCACTCGCATCATTTCGCGGCTGGCCGCTCAGGCGCCTGGCGCGAAATACCCCTATACGATCAAGGCAGTAAACGCGACCGAGATCAACGCGTTCGCGCTTCCTGGCGGGCCGATGTATGTCCATCGCGGCCTCGTGACGGCGGCGCGCAATGAAGCGGAGCTCGCCAGCGTGCTCGCCCACGAGATGTCCCACGTGGTGCTTCGCCACGGGACTGAACAAGCGTCCAAGGCCTACCTGGGCAAGGCTGGTCTCAGCCTGCTCGGCGGCCTGGTCGGAAAGGGGAACACCACCTCGCAGATCGTCACGGCGGTTGGCGGGTTCGGCCTGAACGCCGCCTTCCTCAAGTTCAGCCGCGGTGATGAACTCGAAGCCGACGCGTTAGGCGCGGAACTGATGGCGAAGGCCGGATGGGACCCGATGGCCATGGCAACGATGTTCGCGATGTTGAGAGCCGAGCAGGGTCGTGACCCGAGCAAGCTGGAGAAATTCTTCAGCAGCCATCCGCCGCCGGCGGACCGCGAAGCTCGCATCCGCACCCTGGCGTCCTCGCTGGGAACCGGTGGCTCGCAGCAGGTGGTTGGGGGATTCGCGACCGTTCAGCAGCGCCTGGGCGGCGTGGCCGTGGCGCCATCGACGCAGCCTCAATACTCGACGTCAACCGGAACCGTGGCCATTCCGACGGAAACCGTGACGATCAACGTCCCGGCGCCGTCGACATCGTTTTCGCGGTTCACGCATAGTGGCGGTTTCTTCACGATCGATTTCCCGCGCAACTGGCGGGCGTACCAGTCCGGTTTCGCCGTGTCGTTGGCACCCGAAGGGGGCGTCGTTGAATTGAGCAACGGCCAGCCGAACCTGCTCTACGGTGCCATCGTGAATCACTACGCGCCGTTCGAGGGTGAAAGCGACCGCTGGAGCTCGAGCTTGCAGCGGAGTTACACGCCGTTCGAGGACAGAACACGTCCACGCGGCTTCCTCGAAGACGCGACGGACGACCTGGTCCGGACGATGATCAGGGCCAACTCGTATCTCACTGCAACGACGGGCTCAGCGCGCTCCGAAGTGATCGACGGCGCAGCCGGATACTCCGTTCTGATGAACGGGCGATCCCCGGTGACCGGTGAAGATGAGCGTGTGACGCTCTACACGCGGGGGTTGCCGGACAACCACGTGATCTATGTGGTGTGCATCTCGCCTGCACGCGATGCGGGTGTCGTGGAGCAGACGTGTTCACGGATGATGCGCACGCTGCAGGTGAACGACGCGGCGGCGCACCGCAGCACCGGTAACACGTTCCGGCCGCCACACGACTGAGTGATTCAGGGTGAGGAGGGAGAACGAAGCGAAGCAAGACAGTAACGCGTTCTCCCTCCCACCCCTTGAGATTTGCCGTTTCAAACCTGAAACGCCTTTCCAACGGCGCCGTTCACAAACTTAAAACGCCTTTCAAACGGCGCAGTTGGGCACACACACTGCGCCGTTTGAAGAGAGTGGTGGGTTTAGACAACTACGCCGTTTGAACGGCGTTTTGGGTTTTTCTATGTGCGCCGTTTACTGCTTTCGAGTCTGAGCCCGACTCACGCACCGTGTCGGAACAGGTCGGTGCTGAGGTATCGCAGTCCTGAATCGACGATGATCGCCGCCACGGTAGCAGCAGGGCCGAGCTGTTCCGCGACTCGAATGGCGGCGACCACGTTCGCGCCTGACGACGTGCCCGCGAAGATGCCCTCCTCCCGAGCGAGACGCCTCGCCATGGCTTTGGCTTCGTCGGTCGACACGGTCTGAATGTCGTTTACGAGTTCCGGTTGCCAGAGCGGTGGAATGAATCCGATGCCGATCCCCTCGATCTTGTGCGATCCGGATGGCTGACCCGAGAGCACGGCGGATTCGGCAGGTTCCACCGCGACAATCCGGATCTTGTCGTTATGTCTCCAGAGCGCGCGGGTGACCCCGTGAATGGAATGCGCGGTGCTGACGGAGTGGACGAACGCATCGACATGACCCGCGGTTTGTTCCCAGATCTCCTCGCCGAGGGGAACGTATCCTTCGCTGGCGTCCCTGTTGTTGAGCTGATCGCAATACCAGTGCGCCGGCCGCCGACTGATTTCATCGGCGGTGTGGATCATCGCCTGGATGAGCGCCGCGTTGATGCGACCGCCTTCGCTGGCGACATCCGTGATCCGCGCACCGAAGGCAACCATCGTGCGCCGCTTCTCATCGCTGAAGGCGTCGGAAAACACGATCTCGATCGGATACCTTCGGGCGGCGCAAACAAACGCGAGGGAGATGCCCGTGGTGCCGGCGGTGTATTCCACGACCGTGTAACCGGGCTGCAGACGCCCGTCGGCTTCGGCCCGGTCGATCGCCGCCAGCGCCATTCGATCCTTCATGCTGCCGGTAGGGTTGGCCCATTCCAGCTTGACCACCACGCGCGCCGAGCCCGGTGGAACGACGCGTTTGAGCTCGACCAGTGGTGTGTTGCCAATGCCACCAAGGACGCTGTGCATGTGGTTGGGTCCGGATCTGCCTAACGGTTGTATTCGGAGACCCAGTGGAACTGGCGCTCCGTCAGCTGGAAGTGCCGGGGAACGCGAACCAGTTCCACGTGAATCGAGTCGTTCCGGATCTTCGTGTGAAAACGGATCGTGCTCGTATCGGGCACCTCGTACCGCATCGTGAAGAGGAACGTGCTGTCGCGCGGGATGGTCGACGTCTTCCACACGGAAAGGAGTTTCTGGCTGGTGTCGGGGCGATAGCGGAAGTAGCCGCGACCATATCGACGCCAGAACACGCCATCGCGCGTGTTCACGCTCCCCGCGCCGGCATTGTCGATGATCACGTCGCGCCATCGCAGGCTATCGGCGCTGCTCGCGGCCACGGTGTCACCATTCACGACGAAGACTCGGACGTCGTACACGCCGCGCGCGAGCGGTCCGGGAATAGCCGGGGCATTGACGGCTTTGTACCGCGTCCACCCGTTCTTCAACGGCTGCAACAGGATCTGCCACAACAGGAAGAGCTTCAGCGCGACAGCGCCCCAACGCTGCCACGGCATCGTAAATGGTGGGTCGTACGCCGCGGTGCGCGGTGCGCCCTTGTTCAACACGAGGAATCCGAGCAACCGCTTCGAATCGAGGGCCAGCAGGAACAGCGACGCGCACAGCAGGTGCATCGAGAACAGTTTCACCGGCACGTCGTAACTCAGGTTGATCATCACGACGTTCAGGAACGCACCCATCGCCGCGAACAAGCCGAGTGTGACGGTCCGGCGATTGAGCAACAGCAGGCCGGCCGTCGTCTCCATCGCGCCGGAAAAGAACTGGTACGGAAACGAATACCCGAGAAAGAGCCACGAGAACCGCATCGGGAGCAGGTCGCCTAACGGCGTCGCGAGCTGACTCAACATGGGAAACGGCATCTGCAGCGCAAACAGCTTGATGATGCCGTAACTCAAGGCCACCGCCGCGAGATAATACCTGACGATGGTGCGCAGCCAATACAGGAGCCGGCGGTATTCGCTGCGCCGCCGGTCCAGGACACTCCACAACAGGCAGGCGACGCCGGCCAGGCTGAGATAGAGCCAGAGCTGTGTCCACGCGTACGACGTGTCACCGCTGCCGTTGACGCGCACCAGGGTCTCGCGCACATGAAAAACGCGATCGTTGCTGGCGAACACGGCCCAGTCGACTACGCGCTGGTACTGTTGGAGCAGGAACGGAACGCCCGGGATGACACTGAGCCAGTCCCATGGCGTGATATAGATCAGCAGGTACACGAAGAAGAAGCGAAACAACACTCGTTGCCATAACGGCCACGCCGTCGCAGGCTCCGCGGAGGACTGGATCGGGTGCACCGTCGCTTCAACCGGTGCGATCGCCGCTGCGCTCATGTCAACCTCCTGCCAGTGCGGCCATGGCCGCGTGGTATCCACACATGCCGTGCACTCCCGCGCCCGGCGGTGTCGCCGCCGAACAGAGATAAACACCGCGAACCGGCGTTGCATAACGGCGCCACGTCGGCCTGAAGAACAGATTCAGCAGCTCGTTCGACCCGCCACCGACGTCGCCACCAATGAGATTCGGGTTCTCCCGCTCGATCGCCCACGGCGAGGAAACCGCGCGAGCGAGAATAACATCCTTGAAACCGGGAGCGAAACGTTCGATCTGCGATTCGATCCGCGCGGTCATGTCGACAGTCGACCCGTTTGGCACATGACAATAACCCCAGGCGGTGTGTTTTCCCGCCGGGGCGCGCGCATCATCGAACACGCTCGGCTGCGTCACGAGGACAAACGGTCGCTCGGCGCATTCACCGCGCCACGGCGCCGATTCCGCGGCGGCGATCTCCTCGAGTGTTCCGCCGACGTGCACCGTCGACGCCTGCAGGCACGTGGGTGACTTCCATGGAATCGGCGCGCTCAGCGCCCAGTCGACCTTGAAGGCGCCGGGTCCATATCGGTAGCGCTCCAGAGACCGCGCAAATCCTGACGGAAGGCGATCGGCCATGATTCGCGCCATCGCCCGCGGCGACGTGTCGAAGAGCACCACGTTGGATTTTGGCAGCTGCTCATACCGCTCCACGTTGACACCGGTCTCGATTTCGCCGCCGTGGGAGCGGAGCCTGGCCGCCAGCGCGCGAGCGATCGACTGCGCGCCGCCGCGCGGCACCGGCCAGCCGCGTGCATGGCCGACGGCGGCGAGCGCCAACGCCACTGCCGTACCGCCAGGCCTCGTGAATGGAAGGATCGAGTGCGCGGCAACTCCCGCGAACAGTGCCCGGGCCCGCGTCGTGGAGAACACACTTCGGGCGTACAGTTGCGCGGGAACCAGCGCCGGCAGTCCAAATCGCGCGTACGCGATGGGATGTGACGGGAAACCGATCGGGCCGAGGATGTCGCGTTCCAGTTTGTTCCAGTTGCGTGCGACCACGCCGATCGAGCGCTCGTACCCTTTTTCATCGGGACCAAGCTCGCTCGCCGTCTGGTGAACGTCGTTATGCAGGATGACGGCGTCGCCGCCATCCAGTGGGTGCGCCGCCGCGGCCTTCGGGATGATCCACTCGAGTCCATGCTCCTCGAGCGCCAGCTCGCGGAAATACGGCGAGGCGATGCCCATCGGGTGCACGGAGGAACACGTGTCGTGCACAAATCCCGGCAGCGTCAGTTCCGCCGAGCGGAGTCCTCCACCGATGGTGTCGTGCGCTTCCAATACGATGGTCGACAACCCACGGCGCGCGGCGACGATGGCCGCGGCGAGCCCGTTAGGCCCAGAACCGATGACGACGACGTCGTAGGACGAGCGCACGGAGCGAATCTAGTGGTTCGGTTGGAGGACCGCGGCGAGCCGCAGCCAGCTACTCGATCTCGATGTCATCAAGGCGCTGGGTGATGCGGATCGAAGCAAGCGACGGCACGATCATGTCGGCGTCAACCAGGGCGCTGGCCGGAAACGTTGTCGCCAACGCCAGAACCTTCGCGCCCGCTGCGCGACCGGCACTGATCCCGGCCGGCGTGTCCTCGATCACGACACATTCATGCGGATCCACGCCCAGGCGCGCAGCCGCGAGTTCATAACCCTCCGGCGACGGCTTGCCTGCGCGAACATCTTCCGCCGCAACCACGAGCGTCGGTTCGGGGAAGCCCGTCGCGCGCAGCCGCATGCGCGCGAGCGCCCGCCCACCGGACGTGACGATCGCGCAGCGATTGTCCGGGAGCCCTCCAAACGCTTCGAGTGCCCCGGGCAGCGCCACCAACCCTTCGCTGTCCGCCAGCTCCGTTGCTTCCAGCCACGCCACTTCGGCGTCGATGGGTAGCGCCGGAGCCAGTTCGCGGAGGGTGTCGACGCTGCGCCGACCGTGCGACCGCCTAACAATGTCCGGAATCACGAGCCCGTGGCGCGCGATCCATTTGAGCCAGGTCCGCTCGACAACGGCCCGGGAGTCCACCAGGACTCCGTCGAGGTCGAACAGCACCCCCTGACACCGCAGCAACGGCTTGATTCGGCCTCCAAATCGGCTGGTCCCGCTTAACGACAGTCGCGCCTGAAGATACGGAGGCCTGCTGAGTGCTGTTTGTTGTTAGCGGGCTGCTCTTGGGGCCTGATTCTTGCCACCTCCGCGCCTCGGCGACGTGACTCCAGGTCCTTGCCACGCGTCCACTTAGGAGCCCGCCCCAGGCCCCGGATCCACGGAAGGACATGCCTCGCAAGTCCACCAAAAAGCAGCCAAAAAAGCGGTCCGTGCGGACCGCGACGCGGGCAGCTCAGCCGAAGGCGCCACAGGATCAGGCGCTCTGGCTGCGCGCTGTTTTCGAGCACTCGGCGCTGGGTATCGCGAGGCTCGACAAGAGTGCGCGGATCCTCGACGCCAACTCGGCGTTCGAGCGCTTCTTCGGTCGCAACCTGCGCGAGCTGTGCCGGCGCCCGATCAGGGAGTTCGCGATCGCCGAAGATGCGGAAACCATCGTGACGCTGGTGGCCGAAGCCATGGCGGGCCACAGCAGCGCCGGTCGTGAAGTCCGGTTCGTGCGGCAGGATGGTAAGCTCGCCTGGGGCTCGCTCATGTTGACCCGCGCCGACCGCGACCGCCTGATTGCCGTGGTGCAGGACGTCTCCGAGCGCAAAGCGCTGGAGGCCGAACTCCTGCACCAGGCCTTCCATGATTCGCTGACCGGGCTGGCGAACCGCGCGCTCTTCCGCGACCGCGTTGATCACGCGCTCGCGCACAGTGCCCGGGAACTGGAACGCATCGGCATCCTGTTCATCGACCTCGACGACTTCAAGGCCATCAACGACACCCAGGGCCACGCCACAGGCGATCGCGTACTCCAGCGCGTCGCGTCGACGTTGCTCAACGCCACGCGTGGGTGCGATACGGTCGCACGGCTTGGCGGCGACGAGTTTGCCGTGCTGCTCGAGCGCGTCAACCAGGACGAAGGGCCGGAGGTGGCGGCGCAGCGCATTGTCAACGCGCTCGCACGCCCGATCGAGACCGAACCCGGACGCTGCGTGACGGTCGGAGCGAGCATCGGCATCGCCATGCAGGACCGGGCCGAGGATCGCGAAGACCTCCTGAGAAACGCCGACGTCGCGCTGTACGAAGCGAAGACGCGCTCGCGGGGACGTTGGGTCGTCTACGACCCGGCCATGCATGCCGCGCTCGTGGACAAGGTGTCTCTCGAAGCCGACCTGCGCGCGGCGATTGAGCGCTGCCAGCTGGCCCAGCGGCCGGGCCTCGAAAAAACGGCAACGTATCCACGATTTGGCGACGCCGCGCCACAGACGCAGACGCAGATCAGCCTCGCCTACCAGCCCATCGTCGACGTGGTTACGGAGAAGGTCATGGGCTTCGAGGCGCTGTTGCGCTGGACGCATCCCGAACGTGGCAACATTGCGCCGGCGATCTTCGTGCCGGTGGCCGAGGAATCGGGGTTGGTCCTCGCGTTAGGCCGCTGGGTCCTGCGCACCGCGTGCCACCAGGCAAGCGCCTGGAACGCGCGCCGGCCCGAGTCGCCCATCAGCGTGACGGTCAACCTCTCGGTGCGCCAGCTGCAGGACGAGGCGCTCGCCCTCGACGTTGAGGCCGCGCTGGGCGAGAGCGGGCTCCCGGCGTCGCGCCTGATCCTCGAGATGACCGAGTCGGTCATCATGCAGGAGTCGGCCGCCGCGCGAGCCAGGCTGCTGGAGCTGAAACAGCTCGGCGTCCGGATCGCGATCGACGACTTCGGCACGGGCTATTCGTCGCTTTCGCACCTGCAGCAGTTCCCCGTCGACATCCTGAAGATCGACCAGTCGTTCCTGCACAAGATGCACCAGGGGCCGCACGATACGGCGCTCGTCCGGACGATCATTGCGCTGGCCAAGCTGCTCTCGCTGCGGACGATCGCCGAGGGCGTCGAGGACGCGCAGCAGCAACAGCAGCTGCGGGAGCTTGGGTGCGATTCCGCCCAGGGCTTCCTGTTCGGGAAACCGATGACCGCCGACCAGATCGAAAGCCTCTACTCGTCAGGGGACCTGAGCAGCAGCTTGCGGTAAGTCGTCCGCCACCTCGAAGACGGTGAGCGCGGGTTCGGCACCGGCGGCGCGAAACATCAGCACGCCCGCCGGTGTTCCGCCAGCGCTGCGCATGGTGTCGAGCGCCTGACGACTCTCCCACCACGTCTGGATGCGCCAGTGCGTGGGATCGCGGGCGTCTCGTAAGAGCTCACTGCGCACTAGGCCGGGTGGTCGCTTCCCCGACGCCACGGCAGCGGCGTACGCGGATTGGAGCGCTGCGACCTTGTCCTCCTCGACGTAGCTATCGAGAACCGTCAATACCATGTCGTGTCTCCGCTGAAGTGGCTACGGGATTCTCGCCGTCAACGTTCCGCGCCCGCCATTGAGGGCGTCGAGGAGCTGCCAGGTGCCGGCAACGTTAGGCGTGAACCGGTACACTTCCGAAGGCACCATGGAATCGGAGTCGAACTTCCTCCCGCCGGGCGGTTCGGACACCGAGACGATTCGCGCCCGGCAGCGATGATCGAGCCAGAAATTGCCGTACTGCAGCAGCAAGGTCCCACCCAGCGTGATGACGATGTCCCCCGACCTGTCGGGCGTCAGGAAGACCGCAGGCCCGGGACACTCGAAGTCGGGCCAGAATTGCACGTACACGTCGAGCGGGTGAACCACCGTCAGCGTAAAAGTGGCCGGTGAGCCGATGTGCCCGTCCGCCGTCGCGACCACATTCCCCAAACCGGCCGCCGAAGACAAAAGGGACACCGAAGAATACCCGAGCTGGTCGGTCACGGTGACAGGGTTGGCCAGTGGTTGTCCTCCCGGATCGCTGAGCAGCGTGCCCTCGATCACCTCGACGCGCCAACGGATCTCGACGTTAGGCACGGGCCGAAAATCGGCATCCGTGACGCGAACCTTGAACGGAAACTGGGGTTTCCCGCCCAGCCGCACGTACTGGTCGTTGCCGTCGTAAAGCCGGAGGTAGGTTTGACCGGAGGGGGTCAGCAGTGCCGGATCTGAACCGCAGGCGCCGAGCATGAGACCTGCGACTATCCACGATATCGGGATGGACGACTTTGTCATCACCGCGGCGCTGAACCGCCGCCGCGGCCGAAAAAGCCCCACCGCGGCTTCTCCATTTGCGCGCTCCAGCTCAACCACACCCTGGCCATCTCCTTCACTTTTGCCGGATGCGAGGCCGCAAGGTTTCTTGTCTCGCCGATGTCGTCCTTCAGGTTGTACAGCTCCGCGACGGACAGATCACTCAGTGGCGAAGGGTCCTCGTGCGGCGGTCCATCGTGCATCGACACCAGCTTCCAGTCGCCCTGACGCAGCGCCACCATTGCACCGAGCCGCCAGTACAGCGACTCGTGCGGAACGCCGGTCAGCCTGTTCGTCAGGAACGGGATCAGGTTCACGCCATCGAACTTCCAGTCTGGCTGCGGCGACACGCCAGCGGCCGCGAGCGCCGTCGGAAGGACATCGAGCTGGATGATCGGTCGCGAATCGACCCGACCCGCTGGAAGGTGCCCCTTCCAACGAATGAAGAAGGGCACGCGAATTCCGCCTTCCCATGTTTGCCGCTTGGAGCCCTTCAGCGGAGCGTTGCTCGAACCGTTGATCCCCCCGTAGATGGTGGGTCCGCCGTTATCGCTGAAGAAGAAGATCAACGTGTTTTCTTCGAGTCCCTCTGCCCGTAAGGTGGCTATCGTCTTGCCGATGCCATCGTCCATGGCAGACATCATGGCGGCATAGGTGCGGCGCTGTGGGTCAGCGATGTGAGCGAAACGCGCGAGGTACTTGTCGCTCGCCTGGAGCGGGAGGTGCACCGCATTGAACGCCAGGTACAGGAAGAAGGGGCGGGCGCGCTGCCGCTTGATGAAGTCCGCAGCGCGTTCGGCCAGAGCGTCCGTCAGGTACGCCTTTTCCGGAACCGACGCATGGTCATGGACAACGGTAATGCTGTCTGAGGGTGTTGCGCCCATGTAGTCATGTGCTCCGCCCAGAAAACCGTAGAATTCGTCGAAGCCGCGTTTCAACGGATGGAAGTCGCGACTACCCAGATGCCACTTGCCGAAAAGGGCCGTCCGGTATCCGGCGGCCTTGAGTCGATCCGCCATCGTCCGTTCCTCCAGCGGCAGGCCGAATGTCTCCAGGAACGGGCCAACAAGGTTGAATTCATAACCGAAGCGCTGCGGATAGCGGCCAGTCATGAGACCAGCCCGCGTGGGACTGCAGAACGGACCGCTGACGTACGCATCGGTGAACCGAGTTCCGCCCGCGGCCAGCGCATCGATGTTAGGCGTTGGGATGTCCTTGACGCCGTGAACGCCGATGTCCGCGTAACCCATGTCGTCACCCACGATCACGACAATGTTGGGCGCTCTTCCCTGCCCCTCGGCCGCCCGACCGACCACCAGCAGGGCGAACGTCAGGGCGATCGCCGCGATGAATCGAGTGTGATTCGCCATGCGTACTGCCCTCCCGTAAAGCATGCTGAAGTCTTTGACGCCCGACTCAGAATTCAGGCGGCGTGAGAACCGCGCAATCCAATCAAGACCAGCGGATAAGAAGGCCGGAGCGCGTCAATCACCTTCGCGACGGCGTCGTACACCGGCATCGCCGAGTGCGCGGCGTCAATCGACTTTGGATCGATCGACAAAACCATCACCGCGGCCACGAGAATGCCTTCGCGCGCCGCGATCTCGAAATGGAGCAGGTCCCGTTCGTAGTTAGGCCGAAACTCGACTTCGAAGAAGACCCGTCGATTGGTCGCTTCATGCACCAGTCCAAACTCGGCGTGCGCGTTGAGCGACCTGGAATAGGCCAGGTCGTGCTTCTGCCGCGTCGCATGCAGTCCGTCGCGTGGCAGTCCCTTCTCCAGATACGACTTCAAGTCCTCGGCCAGGTCGGCCTGATAGCCACGACCAGTGCTCGGCGCTATCGGACAGATGTAGCCGCGAAAAGCGGCCAGCAATTCGTCCAGGCTCAACCCCAGTGGGGCCAGCGCGGTCGCAACCGCGCCCGCGTCGGGGAATTCCCGGTGTCGCACTTCGCTGATGCAATACGGCATAAGACGCGCTGGGGGATTGGCGATCAGACGACAATTCGAGGCAGCGATGGATTCAGGTGCATGAGCAAGTCATACACGGAACCGGTGACCCGCGCCACTTCGTTCGGGTGAATCTCGGGCCGATCGGGGCCGAGGAATGTGGCGACGTCCCCGATGTGCACCGCTTCCGTGTCTCCAACCTCGATGATCGAGTGGCTCGCGCTGACCGCCCCAATGACCGGATAGAGCCGGTCGCCGACGAGCACTTTCGCCCCCTGCACGGCGTTGCGCGAATACCCGTCGCCATGGCCTAACGGGAATGTCGCCACCCAGGTCGGCGCCTTGGCCACGTACTGGCGACCATAACTGACGCTGTCGCCGGGGCGAAGCCGGTCCGTGCGGACCACGCGCGCCCGCAGGCGAAAGGCCGGCCGCAACTCGGCGATGGCGCGTTCCTCGTCGAACTGGTCGGGATATCCGCCATAGAGCGACATGCCCGGCCGCACGAGGTCGAACCCGACGTCCCGGTGATGGAAGACCGAGTGCGACGATGCCGCGTGCTTCTTTCCGAGGGAAAGACCGGCCGCCTCCGCGTCGCGAATGAGTGTCTGGAAACGAGTCAACTGCTCGCGATCGAATGTCGCATCTTCGGTGAACGTCATGAACGTTCCCGTGAGTCGGCAATTCCGGACGCCGGCCACTGCGCGCAGAAACGGCACGGCGCGATGAAACGCGATGCCCATCCGGCTCATGCCGGTGTCGATGTACGCGTGCACGTTCACCGGCGCCCCGGCGGACGCTACCCGCGCGATCCGCCCCGGATCGTCATCGGCATATACGGCCAGCGTGATGTTCTGCCTGACGAGCTCGGCCAGCATGGTGTCGTCAGCTCGAGCCATCAGGAGGATTGGCTTTCGGATTCCCTGCGCGCGCAACGCGAGCGCCTCCTCGGCGCGGACAATCGCGAATCCCTCGATGTCGGGATCCGGGTCGAGCAGCCGCGCCACGATCCGATAGTCGAGGCCGTAGCCGTGGTTCTTGACGACGGCGAGGATCGGGCGCCCACCAAGCCGGCGCAGCGTCGTCACGTTATGGGCGAGGTTGGCCGGGATGACCTCCACCCATGGGTCAGAACGATTTGGCGCCTGCGCGCTCGACGGCGGCGACGCCTGGCCGAGCAAGCGCGCCGCTGGTGTCATTGACGCCGCCGCCGTCGCCACAGCACGAACGAAGTCTCGTCGGGAAACCATCGGATCCAGGCCTGACGGCGCGTGCCTGACGACGCGCCTAACGGGCGTCGGAGTCCAGCCGATCGCGCAGCTTCTGGTACCCTTCCTTGATCTCCTTCATCCAGCCGCTGGTGCGCTCCTTGGCCTCGTCGACGAGCTCGTCCACCTGGTCATCGGCCTTGTCGGCCCACACCGCGGCCTTCGCCTTCACCTCGTCGAGCTTCGCGTCCAGCTCGGCAAGTTCGTCCTTCAACTCGGCCTTGCCGAGCGCGGCCTTCACGCGAAGCTCATCGCGGTCCTGCTGCAGCTCGCGCACGAGCTCGTCCACCTTCTCTCGCCAGGTTGCCATTGCTCCGTCCATACGGGTTCGAGACAGACTTATCTCAGGTTGTCGAGACGCGAAAGAGCCGTAACGGTCCACGCCGCCAAGTGGATGTCGGTTCACAAAACCCAAAACGCCTTCAAAACGGCGCACTTCACAAAACCCAAAACGCCTTCAAAACGGCGCACTTCACAAAGCCTGAAACGCCTTTCCAACGGCGCAGTTTGCACACACACTGCGCCGTTTGAGGAGCGTTGTGGGTTTGGACAACTACGCCGTTGGAACGGCGTTTTGGGTTTCTCTACAGCTCCATGACCATGCACACGTCGCCCGTGGCGTACGGGTTGTCAGCGGGAAGCGGTGCATAACGAAAGCCGACCCGCTCGTACAGTCGGAGCGCCGACACGAGACGGGAGTTGGAAATCAGTACCACGCGTCGAGCGCCGAGCTGGCGCGCGTGAGCCAGGCAGGCACTCACCAGTTGGCGTCCGATGCCACGACCGCGAGCGCTGGATGCAACCGCCAGCTTGACCACCTCGAACTCGCCCGCGTGCGTCGGCACAACGCCACACGTGCCAATCACCGTTTCATCTTCAAGCGCCACGAAGACCTGGCCCCCCGCTGCGATGATTCGACCTTCGGGATCGGTCAGGTGGGGTTCGTCCGCCGGCTCGAGCAATTCATGCGCAACGAGCCACTCCCGGTTCAACGCCTCGAAGGCCGTGACGTGCTCCGGACGCAGCGTGGTAATGGTCACGGCCACGCGTCCGAACTCGTCAGGCACCTCACCCGCAGAACTCCGCATCCAGTTCCGGAACGTCGCCCAACGCGCCATCAGGCGGCGGGAACGGTAGGCGGAATGTGAAGGCAACCGCCGTAGGGCCGTGGACCTTCAGGTGCTCGAGACGTTCCAGCGCTTCGGCGACCGTGGGAATGTGGCCGGCGGGGACCCACCACAGGACCAGGATGGGACCCTCGATGGGCTCAAACCACTGTTTCCGGTCGCGCAGGCTCTGTACGTGATCGCCGCGGTAGACAAACTGCTGGAGCGACTCCAGCGACTCCCACACCGACATGTTGATAGCCATCATGTCGTCGGCGAATGGCCTGATCGCAATCGCGTTGCCGTCTTCGGTCTGCAAACGCCAGACGAAGCCCGGGCTGCTGTCGGCGAGCGCATTGACCGGATCGAGCTGGGTCCGGAACCCGTCCATGATGGGATCTTCGATGGGCGCGCGAAGTCGCCCGATGTTCGCCTGTGCCAGTTGAAAACCCGCCACGATCCCTCCCCTTACCGTTAGGCGTTTGTGTGTCCGCAGCTCAACCTCGCCGGTCGCGAGTGGCTTTCCGGCGTTCTCTGCTCCTGATTGGACGCCGCTGCTGATCGGAGGCACGCCGCTCATCGCTCAGCGCCGACACCAGCATTTTCGTTGCCGGCGTAAAATACTGGAAATCGGCGCGCAGGCGAACGACCTCACGAGCGAACCGGGTTGCGGCCGTCTTGTCTCCAACCTTGAGGGCCGCCATCCCGGCGCTTTCAAGGGCTGACGCGAGCGAATGACCGTGCTCGTTCAGTTGCTGTCGGTGGAACGAGGCGAGGCGTTGATACGCGAGTAGCGCCTTTCGCGGTTCCGCCGCTGCCTCCGCCAGAACGCCGAACACGCCAAGCATTTGTCCTTCGTGCCATGGCGTGACGCTCGTCCTGGAGGCGCGCCTCGTCTTTCGCAGTAGCTGGTTCGCCGCCTCGCGGGCGCCAGCCTTTTTTGACTTCCACATTTTCAACACCTGCTGAAACTCCGTGACCCATTCGTCGTGATTCATGCTGCCGGTCCTCAGGAAGGAGCGAACTCGGCGATCACAGGGCCGTGATCGCTGGTGCCAAACTCACGCTGGACCACACACGATTTCGTTCGCTCGGCGATCGACCGGCTGGCAAGGATCAGATCGAGACGCCAGCCGATGTTGCGAGCGCGGAGGTTCCGCCATGGCGCCCACCAGGTGAACAGGTCGGTGTTGTCCGGTTCCTGCTGGCGATGCACGTCGACCAGTCCGTGGCTGATGATTTGTTCGAGCAGCGCGCGCTCGTCAGGACGCTGGCCGATGACGTTCGCCTTGCGTTCCTTGGGGTGCACGTCGATGTCGGTTCTCGCGACATTCATGTCGCCGCACAACACCAGCGGAGCACCGGCCGCCTCGTGTTCGGCGGCCCAGGCTTCGAGCGACTGGAGGAACTGCATCTTGGCCGCAAAGTCCTTGCCGCCGTTAGGCACGTAGATCGAGGCCACGGTAACACCGGGCAGCCGGGCCGCCACGATCCGGCTTTCGTAGTCGAAATCAGGATGGTGGAAGTGCGGCCGTTCGGGAACACGTTCGGTCCGGACGTGCAGCGCGACACCGGAGTATCCCTTCGCGCCGTGCCAGTAACACCAGTAGCCCTCGATCTCGCTCAACCACATCGGCAGTTGATCGATGGAGGCCTTGATCTCCTGCAGGCACAACACGTCGGGGCGTTCCTTCTCGATGAACTCCTGGAGCTGCGCTTCGCGGGCGCGGACTCCGTTCACGTTCCACGTCGCGATTTTCACGAGCTACACCCGCTCGTCGGGCCGGAAGTGGGCCGCAGCGCTGCTGAAGAAGAATACGTACGTCACGACAACCAGCAGGAGCACGTGCGCGACCAACGCCGACGTATCACCGAAACTGAGAATCACGTGAAGCAGCAACCAGGCGGTGAGCAGCCAGCGACTCCAGTTCGCACCTCGCAGCGCGTAGACGCCACCGACAACGGCCAGCAGCCTCACGACCAGCTCCAACATCACCTCGACACGAACTCCGCCCTTCAACTCCTGGGCGTGGTACACGATGCCGACAACACCGGCGGCAATGAACAGGCCGCCGAGGAAAACCGCAGGGAGGGATCGCTTGCTCACTTCGGCCTCAGTTCCTCGCGGGACTTGCCACGATTGCCGGCCCGATTCTCAACCGGGCGCGATGCGCACTCGCATCAAGCGTGATTTCCGTAATTCGGAACGGCAGCGGTGTCTTGTCAACGGCCATGGCCCGCGAATGTTGCCCGGGCACGAGTGATGTTCTCGTGAGTCCGAATGCGTCGCTCGCCGTTCCTCGATTCCCGCCCTGCTGCTCGGTCTTCAGCAGCGTCGAGTCGTCGTCAGCCTCGATGAGGCTCATCCGATAGGCCGACTGCAACGTTGGCGGGAAAAATGGCAATGACTGGGTGACGTGAAAGATCAAAACGCCGTTCGTCGGAAGCTTGCCGTCGCCCGGCGCTGCCTCGCGGTATTCGATCAACAGGTACTCGTCATCGGTCTTGATCGGTACCCGCAATACATCGCCGCCTCGACCCATCGGGTGCAGTTCATAGGTCATGTCCTTCGTCGGATCGACGAGCTCGGGCACCACCCAGCCGAGCACCGACCGCGGCCATGCGCCGAACGTGTTGAACTTGTAGTCCAGCGTAGGAGCTCCGGTACCACAGCCCCACGCACCGGCGGCCATCAGTTCCCAGCAACCAGCCACCCAGCGTCGCGTCGCCCAGACCTCCCCGGTCCCGCCGAGTTGGTGGTAGATGTCCGGGAGCCCGAAAAACAGATGGCCGAGTTCGTGCGCCAGCACGTGAGCGCCCACGGTCCGGCCACCGCACCCGACCGCCGACAACAGCGTGTAGGCGCCGACCTCGATGACGCCGCCGCGCGCCGCCGCGTCGCCGGTCTTGTAGCGCTGTCCATTTGGCCGCCAGGTCGAGCGCGCAAACGGGTGTGGACCCTTTCCGGTGCCGCCATTGCAATACCGGTTCAGGTCGGAGTTGAGCACCGCGATCCCCCCGTCCACCACACCGTCATCATCGCCGCTGTTAGGCAGCCCATCGAGGCCGTCGTTGTCGAACAGGCCGAAGTCCACGTCATCCTCGACGCCCCGAAGCGCCTCGAAGACGTAGTCTTCCTGGGCGTTCTGTGTGTAGACGGCCGGAACGTTCATCGCCGACGGAATCGTCGTCTGTACCCACGGTGTGACCTGGCCCTTCAGGGTGAACTGGCTGCCTGACGCGAGCGCAAACGCCTGGTTGACAGGCCCACCGCCCGTGCCGCCGAACAACTGGGCCCGCAGCTCGGACGCCGTCAGCGGCGCCGGCGCCCCATCAGAGAAACTCGCGGGGATCACGAGCACTCGCGACGTCCCAAACTGCCGGACGCCATTCACGCTCACCACATACGGGTAGCGAGTGATGTCGAAATCCCGACTGGGTCCGGTTGGTGAGTCGCAAGCGACCGCGAACGCGAGAACTGCCGGGAGATACTTCAGGGCGCGACGCGGCACGCTACTGGATTTGAGATGGGAGAGGCGAGATGGGCGACGTCTGACTACCGCGCGCATACATCAAAGTTTCGTGCCTGGAAGCGGCTCCTCGTGCTGGATCGGGCCCAATCTTCGAACCTCAGGCACCCACCACGCAATGACGGCCACCGTCAGAAGCGTCATCGTTCCGCCAAACAGGGCCGAGGGGACTGCGCCCATCAACCGCGCCGCGACCCCGCTCTCGAAGTAGCCAAGCTCGTTCGAGCTGCCGATGAAGATGGCATTCACGGACGACACGCGACCCAGCATCTCCGGCCGCACGCGCACCTGGATCAGTGCCGAGCGGATCACCGCACTGATGTTGTCCGCGGCGCCGCTGATTGCCAGCAGCAGCACCGAGACCACAAACGAGCGCGATAACGCGAAGCCGATGATGGCCAAGCCGAAGATCGTCACCGAGGCAAGCAACACCGGACCGGCGCGCCGGAATGGCCGGCGGTGGGCGATCACGAACGCCATGAGGACCGCACCCGCACCGGGTGCCGCCTGGAGCGCCCCGAACCCATCAGCGCCCACGTGCAGGATGTCGGACGCGAAGATCGGCAGGACCGCCACGACGCCCCCGAAGAAGACGGCCAGCAGGTCGAGCGTCAGGGCGCCCACAATGACCTTCTGGGTCCGGACGTAGCGCAGACCCTCGATCATGTTCTTCACCACGGACACCGTGCCGCCGGTGATCGCGGTCGGCCGGTGCCGGACCAGCAGCATGGCGCCTAACGCGATGACGCTGAACGCGAGGTTGATGCCCAGCGTCCACCGGGCGCCGACCATGGCGAACAGCACGCCACCTAACGCGGGTCCGGCCACGGTCCCGCCCTGCCAGGTCGAGCTGCGCCAGGTCGCCGCGTTCTGGTACAGCGCCCTCGGCACCACCTCGGACACCAGCGCGCTGCGGGCGACCTGCAGGAAGCTGCGCGCCAGTCCACAGGCGCCGAAAACCACGTAGAACGGCCAGACCCGCGTGGGCACCGGTTCCAGCACCGCCATCACGAAGAGCGCCACCGCCGCCGCGAACAACACCACCAGCGACGCCAGCGAAACCCGTTTGCGATCCCGGCGGTCGACCACGTGACCGGCGTAGAGCGCGACCGCGAGATACGGGACGACTTCGCTCAGCCCGAGAAGTCCGAGCGAGAGTGGATCCTGCGTCAGCTGGTAGATCTCCCACCCCACGACGACGAGTTGCACTTGCGCCGCCATGACCATCGCCAGCAGGCTGACGACAAACCAGCGAAACGACGCAACCCGGAATACCGCGTAAGGATCGTGAGCCGCGCTGGCGGGGGAGTGCATTGGAACAGAACTTAAACGACCGGCCAGAGGTCAGAGGCCAGAGGCCAGAGGCAGCACCGTCAAACAGAACCCCGATTCTCAGGAAATAGTGTCGCTGCGTTCGAGGCTCATAGTTGGCGTGCTTCTGGCCCGGCCGCATTTCGCGACCGCACAGAGCCGCGCAACGGAGACACCAAACCCGCTGAGCGCTTTCGCCAGAACAAAGGCCGAGGTTCTGCTTCGCGACAACCTGCCCTGTCTTGGCTGCCACAAGTTGAATGGCAACGGTGGAACGATTGGTCCCGACCTGACGACGGTGCGCCAGCGAAGATCGGCCGCGTACATCGCCGCGATGATCGCCGACCCGCAACGTGTCGTGCCGGGTAGCGGGATGCCGCGAACGCGGATGCCCGAATCCACGCGGGACGTGATAACGCGGTACCTCACGACGCTGCCCGGAAGTGCGGACGGCACCGTTCCCGTCGCGGGCGCCGTTCCGACGGCGGCCACTCCGGATGGCGCGGTGCTGTATGCGACGTGGTGCGCCGCCTGCCACGGGGAAGCCGGCCGTGGCGACGGGCCGAATGCCGCCAACCTTCCGGTGAAGCCTTCGGCACACGCCTCGCGTGAAGCCATGTCGGCGCGCCCCGACGACTCGCTCTTCGACACGATCGCCGCCGGTGGCGCGGTCATGAACCGCAGTCCACGCATGCCGGCGTTCGGGGCGACGCTCACCCCCGCCGAGATTCGCGCCCTCGTCAGGCACATTCGCTCGTTATGCCGCTGCAAGGGTCCGGCGTGGAGTCGAGATGAGTAAGCGACCAAAGTCCAAAGGCCAGGGCGCAAAGTCCAAAGACAGGCCAGAGAGGCGGAGGCCTGAAGCCAGAGGCCGGAGAGGCAGAGGCCTGACGCCAGAGGTTGATGGCAGTCGCCAGCGCATCAGCCGTCGACAGCTCCTCGTCATCATCGGGATTGTCGCGGTGTTGGCCGCGGGCGCGGCGTTGTTGGTGGGCCTGCCACGACGCGCGCTCGAGGTCTCGACCGATCCGTTCCCTGCACCCACGCAGACGGCGTCGACACCGATCGCATCGTCGGAGTTCGTCGGGTCCGAACGCTGCGCCGAATGCCATCGCGCGGAGGTCGAAGCATGGAGCACCTCCACACATGCCCGGGCCGGCGGCGCGCCGGAACGCGTCGATGTGATCGCTCCGTTCGAGGGAACGCCGATTCCTTTTGCCGATGCGATTGTCGTGCCACGCTCGTCAGGCGGCCGCTTCACCTTCACGGTGAAGCAGACGGGTGTCCCCGACCGGGTGCTCTCAGTAGACGGAGTGGTCGGCGGCGGTCACATGCAGGGTGGCGGCACGCAGGGTTTCCTCTCCCGATTCGCCGATGGGACGTGGCGATTCCTCCCCTTCGACTTCAGCCGGCAGAAACAATCGTGGTTCTGCAATACGATCGGCCGCGGAAATCAGGGGTGGGTCCCCGTCAGTCCCGCGCTCGCGTTGACGAGCTGCGTCGATTGGCCGCCTTCGCGCGTGCTGGGTGAGGAGCCGCGCTTCAGCAATTGCCAGTCGTGTCACGGCAGCCAGATCCGCGTCGCCCTCGACACCACGGCGCGGGAGTATCGCACCGAGATCCATGCGCTGTCCGTCAACTGCGAGAGCTGCCACGGTCCCGGGGCCCCACACCTCGCGCGGTTGCGCGAACCGGCCGCGGTCAGCACCGGCGACCTCGGGATGCCGTCCCTCGCCACCCTCTCCAAGGACCAGTCGTTAGGTACGTGTTTCCAGTGCCACGCGCTGAAGGACCAGCTCCGGCAGGGGTACGCGAGCGGGCAGGCGTTGGCAGAGTACTACTCCATCCGATTGCCACAGCTGGGAGACGCGGCGTTTTTCGCCGATGGACGCGTTCGCACCTTTGCCTACCAGGAAGGGCACCTCTACAGCGACTGCTACCGGAACGGCGGGATGACGTGCACGAGCTGTCATGATCCGCATTCCCAGCAGTACCGCGACGTCACCGGTGCCACGTTGCCCGGGCGGTTCGACGACCACCAGTGCACGAGTTGCCACGCCAGCAAGGCCGACTCGATCAGCCGGCACACCCACCACGCCGAAGGCTCCGCGGGAAGCCGCTGCACCAGCTGCCACATGCCGTACCTCCAGCAGCCGGAGTTAGGCACGGCGATTCCGTACGCGCGGTCCGACCACAGCATCGCCATCCCGCGGCCCGTGGCCGATTCCGCGCTTGGCATCGCTGGCGCCTGCCAGGCGTGCCATCGCGAGATACCGGCAAGCCGCCTGGCGGCGAGCGTACAATCCTTCTACGGCGAGCTGAAGCCACAGCCAAACGCGGTCCAGGCATTGATTCGGGCCACCGAGGGGGTTCCGCGCGGAGCCGCGGGGCGTCTCTTGCTCAAGCCTGACGAGCGACACACACAAGCCCTCTTCGCCGGGATGGCGTGGTTCCTCGAGCGGCACCTGACGCTCGATATGATCGACCTCGAACGCGAAGTGATCACGCGACTGGAGCAACTGGCGGTTCATGCCGACGACGATGTCGCCGCGATGGCGTTGGCGTCGTTGCACGTGGCTCGTGGCTCGGAACCGCACACGCGCCGGTTCCTCATCGCGCGGCTCGATTCGCTCGGGGAACGAGGGTCGCGCATCCGATCGCGGTGGGGTGTGATCATTGGTTTCCTCGCCGATCGGGCGCGTGGCGTGGGGGACGCGGCACAAGCAGCGGCGCTCTATCGCCGGGCGCGAGAGGTCGACCCGCGGAATTTCCGCATCCCGCTCAACCTGGGCCTGGCGCTCAACGGCGGCGGAGATCCCGCGGCCGCGATCGATGCGTACACTGCGTCGCTCTCGATGGACGGGGCCCAGCCGCTGACGCTGGTGAACCTCGGGATCGCGATGGCCGCCCGCAACGACCTTCCGGGCGCGATCGCCGCGTACCGACGCGCCATCGCGATGAACCCGCGCGAACCGCTGGCGTATTTCAACCTGGCCGCTGCCTATGCCGGGCAGGCAGCCGACAGCGCGGTCGCTAATTTCCTGCGCGCGGCCGAGCTGGATCCGTCGCTCGCCGTCGCGAACTTCTACGCGGCGCGCCTGCTACTGGCCCAGGGAAACCAGCGTGAAGCACTCCGCCAGATCGAAACAGGGCTGCGGTTCGATCCGTCGGTCACGGAGGCGCGGCAGATGCGGGATCAGCTCCGGGCACGACTTCCCAAGGACTGACCTAACGAGCCGTCGGGAGGAGGTGGCTTCTTCGGCAGGGGCGTCGCCTTGGGGGCCGTTTTGATCGGCGGCGCGCGGGTTGGCAGCGACGCGTTGGCGGCGCGCTTCATCGCGGCCGCCAGGGCGCGGGCTTCATTCATGCTCAGCGGCGTGCGCACGGCGCGGAACGCGGTATCGGTGACGAGCAGGATGATCGTCGTGTCGCCCGGGGCAATCGACCGTGTCAGCGCCATGGATCCGGCGACGTTCCCCGGCCCGTCTACCACCGCGTCCCACTTGGCGGACTGACCACGCCGCGGGGCCCGCGCGTCCAGCACCCGGGTGACCGAGTCCGACCACCGTCGCAGGTCGAGGGCCAGGACCGTCAACACAATCGTGGTGCGCGAATCGGCCGCACCCACGTTCAGGGTCCCTCGCCCCTTCGTGCGCACCTCGAACGCCAGGTCGCCGTACAGCTGCCGCAGGACTGAGCGCGTCGTGTCCTGCGCACGTGCGCTCGACGGCAAGGACCATAACGACAGCCCCGCGACCGCAACGGCCGAAACGTGTGGGATGAACTTCACGGCGGAGAATACCCTGTGGAAACCGGTCGTTGTTCCATGGTAGCCCGGCCATATGGCGGAACGACAGAGGGGTCTCGTATTATCGAGCCGATCCGCAAACCCACTTCCTGAAAGAGGTGCCGATGTCCGCTCGACAGGTTTTTCGCGTGTTGGCGTCGCTGGCGCTGCTCGTCGGCCCCACACTGGCTTTTGCCCAGACGGGAACCGTGACCGGTACCATTACGGAGTCTCGTGCCAACCAGCCGGTTGGTGGCGCTCGAGTGCAGGCGCTATCGGCGACAACGGTGGTCGCGGCGACACAGTCCCGGGATGACGGCACGTACCGCCTCAACGTCCCGGCGGGGAGCTATACCATAGTAGTGAACCGGATCGGATATCGGCCCGGGAACGCCACCGTGACCGTCTCGGCTGGTGTGGCGGCGAGGGCCAATGTGGTCCTCACCGAACGGATGGTCGAGCTGAACCCGGTCGTGACCACGGCGTCACGAAAAGAGGAAAAGGCACTGAGCGCGCCGGCGTCGGTGTCGGTGATCGAAGTGCGCGAGATTCAGGAACGGCCGGCCGTCACCGCGGCCGATCACATTCAGGGGATTGCCGGCATCGACGTGAGCAAGGGCGGCGTCGCGCAGTCGAATGTGGTGGCGCGCGGATTCAACAACGCGTTTTCCGGATCCATCCTCACGCTCCAGGATTACCGCTTCGCCGGCGTGCCCTCCCTGCGCGTGAACGTTCCGCTCCTGTTCACGTCGACGAACGAGGACATCGAACGCATCGAGGTGCTGCTCGGTCCCGCATCGGCATTGTACGGCCCGAACAGTTCCCATGGCGTGCTGCACGTGATCACGAAGTCGCCGTTCACGTCCCAGGGAACGACGCTGACGGTTGATGGCGGAACGCATTCGCTCTTCCGTGTCGCCGGGCGCCACGCGGCCGTGATCGGAAACAATGTCGGCTTCAAGCTCTCCGGGGAGATGTTCCAGGCCACCGATTTCAAGTTCGACGACCCGGGCGAGCCCGCAGTCTTTCCAGCGTCGGCACCCGCCGGGCGCGCCGGACAGCCTAACGAACGGGACTTCGATATCAAGCGCTGGGTAGGCGAGGCGCGGCTGGATTACCGGCCGGACGACAACTCCGAATACGTGACGACGCTCGGCATGTCGAAGATCGGCACCGGCCTGGAATACACGGGCGCCAACGGGACGGCCCTGGCCAAGAACTGGACGTTCGTCAGCGTCCAGCAGCGGGCGCGCATCGGCCGGCTCTTCGGGCAGGTCTTCCTCAACATGAGCGATGCGGGCAACGACGACGGACGGAGTCTCGAGGGGACCTACCTGCTCCGCAGCGGCCAGCCGATCGTCGACCAGTCGAAGAGCTGGGCGGCCCAACTGCAGCACGGTCTCACGCTGGGCTCCCGGCAGGATTTCGTGTACGGCGTCGACTACATCTTCACGAACCCTCAAACGGCGAACACGATCAACGGCCGGAACGAAGACGTCGACGACGTCCGCGAAATCGGCGCATACGTCCAGTCCACAACGAACCTGACGCCAAAGCTCGATTTCATCGCGGCACTGCGCGTTGACAAGAACGATCAGGTGGACGGCGCACAGACGTCGCCACGCGCGGCCCTCATCTTCAAGCCGAATGAAACGCAGAACTTCCGCCTCACCTACAATCGTGCGTTCCAGACGCCGGCCAACTTCACCTGGTTCCTGGACCTGATCCAGGCGTCGCGCGTCGCCGGTCCAACCCTGCCGTACAACGTCCGCGCACTGGGAAATCCGCCGAAGACCGGCTGGTCATTCAACCGCACCTGTGATGCGAGCGTGAATGGCGGGCTGTGCATGCGATCGATCTTTACTCCGGATAGTTCGGCGTGGGTCGCCGCCTCGGCCGCTTCGGCGTATCGCGGGGCCATCCTCGCAAACTCGACGGCGCTCGTCGGCGGACTCGCGCCGTCGATCCAGGCAGGGCTAGGCGTAAACGCCGCAACGGCACAGGCAGTCGCCGGACAGCTCGTCGGCTTTCTCGGAACGCTGCAGCCGACCGCTGCGCAGGTGCTCACGCAAATGCGCATGATTGCTCCGGGTTCTCCCAACCTGGCGGCAGCAAATGTGCGCGACATCGGACCGATCAAGGCGTCCTTCAACAACACGTATGAGCTGGGCTACAAAGGGATCCTCGGGAGCAAGCTGCGCTTGTCCGTGGACCTGTGGAGGGAGAAACGCGGCGACGTCGGCAACCCGGCCGGGTTGGCCACGCCTAACGTGTTCTTCGATTCCACGTCGATGAAGGGCTTCATGCAGGCGGCGCTCATCCCGGCCATTACCCAGGCCCTGATGGGACCTCCGTTCAACATGTCCCAGCAGCAGGCGGCCGGCACCGCGCAGGTCTTCGCGCCGCAGATGGCGGCCGGCGTCGCCAACGCCATGAAGCCGCTTCCGCTGGGCATCGTCAGCTTCAACAGTCCGACGTTCGCCTCGGCCACCGACATCTACGCCACCTACACGTCATACGACAAGACCATCACGGTGAACGGCGTGGACCTCGCGCTCGACTTCGTCGCCAACAACAACTGGACATTTGGCGCCACCATGAGCTGGGTCGACAACGATTCATTCCCGGAGGTCACTTCGAGCAACAACCGGCCGCTGATGCTCAACGCGCCTTCGAACAAACTCTCGGCGTCGAGCCGTTACACCAGCACCTCAGGTGGATGGGGCTTCGACGGCCGCCTCCGTCACACGACCGCCTATCCCGTGAACTCCGGCGTCTATGCCACAGGGGTCGACTACCGCATCCCAGGGTCGAGCCAGACGTACCGATACGAGGACATCGATGCCGCGACGATCTTCGACGTCGGGTTCAACTGGCGACTCCTTCAGGGCGGGAGAGATTTCCTATTCTCGGTGCGAGCCGACAACGTCTTCGACACGAAGTATCGCACCATGCCAGGGACGCCAGAACTCGGAATGATGCTGATCACAAGACTTCAGTATTCCTTCCGGTAGCAGGAAGAAGGAAAGAGGAAGGCCGGGATGAAGTCCGTCCCGGCCTTTCTTTTTGGGGCTCTTCTCCCGATCGAGTGGGTGGACGCAGGCGCTGGCTCTACGGTGGGAAACCTCACGAACGCAGAGGCGCGCCGAGGAAGCACGGAGTATCGCCGAGGTGTGACGGCGCGGTGACGGCACGCCCAGTCTCTCACATCGCAGATTCAACCGACGGACGGTGTGATTATTGATCAACTTCCAGGTCAGGCATCTGCGGCACGGAATGAAGGAACAACTACAGCGGTGTCAGAATTGAAGACCAACAATGACTTCCTCCGTTCGCCTCGGCGCTGCCTCGGCGCGCCTCCGCGCTCAAAGTGTCTTGACCTATCTGCATAATCGCAACTCGCTGCGGTGACACACCCGCTCCTCGACATGAACGTGCGTCCCGTGGTCGGTCACCGGGGCAACGCTGCGCACGCCCCCGAGAACACGATCGAGTCGTTTCGTCAGGCCGTCGAGCTTGGAGTCGATGCGCTGGAGATGGATATCCACCTGAGCCGGGACGGACAGGTGGTCGTGATCCACGATCCCACGCTCGATCGAACGACCGATCGTTCGGGGCGCGTGGATCAGCTCACCGTGGCGGAAATCCAGCGCGCGGACGCGGGCGCGCGATTCACCAGGGATCGGGGGCAGACCTGGCCGTACAAGGGCAAAGGCCTAACGATCCCAACGCTGGATCAGGTGCTGACGACCTTCCCCGCAATCCCGCTGCTGATCGAGATCAAGGCGGCGCCCGCGTCATCCGCCGTGCGTGCGCTCCTCGAGCGTCACCGTGCCGTTGACCGTTGCATCGTGGCGTCGTTCATGGAAAACGCCATGGATGCGTTCCGCGGCAGCGGTGTCGCGCAAGGCGCGAGTCGTCGCGATACGGCTGAACTGTTGTGGCGCGCCGTGCTTCGCGTACCGGTCGCTCACGTCGATTTCAGGGTAATGTGCATTCCGCCGGCGCATCGCGGACTGCCGCTTCCCGTCGGCGGTTTCGCGCACATCCTCGCGCCACTCGGAGTGCCAGTGCACGTGTGGACGATCGATGATCCGCGAGACGCTGAACGACTCAGGGAAAAAGGCGTTCGAGGAATCATCTCCAACGATCCCGCCGCGATTCCCCGACGGTGAGAACTGCGTGCTCAGGGCACGCGCATGCCGTTGCAGTCGCCCGGCTCCCAGGTCCGGAGCGATTCCACCGCCGTGATGAAAAACCGCGTCCGGATCGTACGAGTCGCGCTGTCGGCCGCTGCGCCCTTCGGGATGACCGTATCGGTCACGATCATTCCCTCGAAGACGCCGAACATGTTCCGCCCCTGCCAAACCGAATTCCACCGGAACTGCTCGGCAAGCTGGGCGCGACCAAGTGCCGTCCCAGTGACCTCGAGCCCCGCTGGCGTGGCGCACGGCCGGTAGCGCGAATCCTCGCCCAGGCGGCGGTAAAGACCGCGATGGATCGACGGTCTGGCCTGCGCCACAGGTGTCGCCACCTTCTTCAGCGCGCCTGCGCTGTCGGCGGATTTCGTCTTCGCCTTGCCGAACCCGGCGTCCGATGACGGTGGGCCGCAAGCAGCCAGCATCGCCAGGATGCCGATTGGCAACAGCGCACGCTGAACTCTCATCACCTTCCGTCCAACGACCACGTCAGCCCAGTTCACCGCGCTTCGCCATGCGAGATGCCTGGTCGGCAGCCCGGAAGGCGAGCGCCTGAATCGTGAGGGTTGGTTGCCCGCGCCCCGACGTGACGAAGGAGCTGCCGTCGACAATGAACAGGTTGGGCACGTCGTGCGCCCGGTGTGAGGCGTTCACCACCGACGTCCGCGGGTCGTTCCCCATCCGGCACGTGCCTAACAAGTGGACACCGGCGCCGGGATCGTCGCCCGGTGGTTGGCCCCACGTGCGCACCGCGCCGGCGGCTTTCAGCAGCTCAATGCTGCGATCGAACATGTACTTGTACATCTTCAGGTCCGCGTCGTGCTCTTTGTACGTGACGCGGATCGCGGGCAGACCCCAGCTGTCCTTCGCCTCAGGATCGAGATCCACCGCGTTGGTGGCCACCGGGAGCTGCGTGGTGTGTCCCCAGCACTGCACGGCCCTGTTGTGGACACGCTGCAACGTCTGCTTGAACGCAGAGCCCCACTGCGGTCCATCGGGCGGCATGTTCAGCGCTGACAGGAGCGGCGGGAACGGATAGCGGAAGTCGAATCCGCCGCCACCGTAGTGACCCTTGTCGTGCAGGTCGTACGTGTCGAGCACGATGCGCGACACGGGCGCGCCCTTGTAGCCGTTCACCTCGTGCTCGAACTCGGCGCCGGCGCCAGTGTTGCCGTTGAACATGAGGTGTTTCCCGACCATCCCGCTGCTGTTCGCCAACCCGTCCTGGAACCGGGCCGACTTCGACATCAGCAGCAGCCGAGGTGTCTCACCACCGTTCGCGCAGAGAAAGACCGCGCGAGCTCGTTGGCGCACTTCGTGTCGGTCGCGATCGAAGTACACAACGCCCGTGACCCTGCCGCGGTCGTCGGTTTCGACCTGGCTCACCTTGCACTCACTGCGCAGCTCGCAGCGACGGCTCGCCAGCGCTTCCGGCACCATCGTGAAATTCGTGCCCGACTTGGCTCCCCACTCGCAGGGGAAATACCAGCAAAAGCCGCAGTTGTGGCAGGCTTCGCGCCCCTTGTAGGGGCGTGAGGCGATCGCCATGGGCGCGGGGAGCGCGCGCCAGCCAATCTTTTTTGCCCCGACCTCGAGGAGCACGCCCGGCCCGGTGAGGTCGACCGGCGGCATCGGGTACTGGCGGGATCGGCGGCCCTCGTTAGGGTCCACGCCGCCCTGCCCCGACACGCCGATGGCCCACTCCACGGCGGTGTAATACGGCTCGAGCTCGTCGTACGTGATCGGCCAGTCGGCCATGGCCGCACCACCCACGCCGCCCTTGCGCGAGAACTCGTTGAAGTCCCCCGGGCGGAAACGCCAGTAGTTCGCGGCGAAGTGAAAACTGCTGCCGCCAACCGTGTTCGCGTACACCAATCCGTGTCGTGGCTCGGCCTTCGCGTCAGGCGTTTTTCGCCACGTCTGGACGTGTGCCGGCGGTGTGTTGGCGTACTGGTTCTGGATGACGGTGCTGAATTCGTCGTGATGGAAATCGCCGCGCGTGTACGGCTTCCCTTGCTCGAGCAGCACGACGTCATGGCCGAGGCGGGTGAGCTCGCGCGCGACGGATCCACCAGCCGGGCCCGACCCGATGACGACGAAATCGACTGCGTCGGTCGTCGCGAATCGCCGACCCTGCGCACCTTGGACTGTCATGCGTCACCACCAAGCAGGGTGCGACGATTCGCCGGCTGATCATACCATCCGAACGGAGCCTTGAACTCGAGCGCTGACTCCTGTCCCACCAGCTTCCATCCGACAAAGTCACGATTTCCACGTGGATTGGCAGCGAGAACATTCCCGAAAGGGTCGCAAACCTCATGTTCCCGAAGAACGGTGTGTCTTCGATGCTGCGCAGCACTTCGTCCTGTTGCGCCGGCGTCAACGCGGAGAGTCGGGTCTGGCCGCGGAACTTGCCGCTGACATCGCGTTGCAGCTTGGCCAGTCCCTCCATGAACTGAGGTTTCTGGTCCTTCGCCCAGGTGGAGAGCCCGCGGTCGATGAAGTAGACGACGCCCGCTTCGCGGGCGCCCGGCGTTCCATCGCTGGGGATGATCCGGCTCGCGAACGCCTCGACTTCGGCAGCCTGTTCGGGGGTGAAGACGGTGAGCGTCGGTTGCGCCTGGCCGGCCTGGTGCACGGCGTGCGCGACGGCCTCTCCGCGTTCAGCCGCGTCAGCCAGGAGCCAGACTGCGCCAATCGATCCAACCGTGGCGACAAAATCCCGGCGAGAAAACGTGTCGGACATTGGCGTCCTGAAGTTGTGGACACGAGCAAGGTAGGGTAGCGGCCGCTGAGCGCAAAGCGGAAGTGACGGTCCGCTACTCCGTCATTTCGAGAATCACTTTCCACTCTTCAGGCCTCACGGGAGAGACCGAAAGTCGTCCGATCCGAAGGAGAGCCATTCCGGCCAATTCCTTCCGTCCCCTCAGCTCCGGAAGCGGAACCGGGCGCGGCAGAGCACGAACGCCGCGAAGGTCCACCATGAACCATGACGGGTCATCCGGATTTGAGGCCGGATCGAAATGTGGATCGTTCGGGTCGAGTGCAGTGTGATCCGGATATCCCTCGCGGACTACTTCACACAAGCCAATGACCGCCGGGGGTGCGGCGCTGGAGTGATAGAACAGCACCGGGTCTCCCAGCTTCATGCCGTCGCGCATGAAGGTGCGGGCGGTGTAGTTGCGGACGCCGTCCCAGTGTGTGGTACGGTCCGGCCGTGCCATCAGGTCATCGAACGAAAACGTCCCTGGCTCTGACTTCACCAGCCAGTAGCGCTTCTCCCCGCGTTTTCGTGGCAGGAAGACCCAATCCCACGCACCTCCCTCACTTTTTCCGTCCTTTGGTGCAGGAGCGTGGGTGGCTGCGGGGCGCTTTCGCTTCCACGCCACGGCTACGGGCGGGCCTGCTGGACGGCCTCGCGCTGGCGCACATCGAGTGGCTCGGCAGCGCCGGCGCCTAACGCACGACTCTGTTCGGTGAAGACGCGCGTTACGTAGCGCTGCCCCTCGCCGACCCGTTCGAGCTCCACGGCGACGGCGTCGACCGCCTGCTCCAGCCGGTTCAGCCGGTCGGTCAACTCGGCCGGCATCTCAGCGCTGACGGCAACTGCCGCGCGCTTCCACAAGCGGCGGGCATACCCGACCGCGATGGGCATCATGACGAAGAAAATGAACAGGCCACCCATAACGAACACTTCTTCGGGTGGGCCGTTGCGAACGATCTGCGGGCGAGGTGGTTCGAACGTGGCGCCCGGGACAGCCGCTGCTTCCGCGACCCGCTGCTCTGCAGACGCGATTTGCTGGTCGAGCGACGCGATGCGGGCGTCGGTGTCCTTGAGCCTGGCCTCGAGTCCCGCGCGAGCGGCTGCATCGCTCGAGGGCGTCTGCGTCAGCGTCTGCGCGAGGTCTTCGCGCCTCTCCTCGGCGTTTTCGAGCTGGTTGCGCAACTCACTGCGGAACGCTCGCGCCGCCTCCAGCATCTGCACTGCCGTTGCTGGCGGCTGAGCGCCGGCAACAAGCGGGGCTGGCGTGGCTGGGAGAGCTGGGGGAGCAGGAGTCTGCAACGGCATGGGGGCAATACGACCTGGAAAAGGGTCCCGTTTCAGGGAGTCGCCAGCTTGGAAACGTGCCCATCCGCCCCACAACCCGCAACCTGAGAAAGGGCACGAATGGCGCACGCCCTTGGGTCGTGCACCCGTCCTCCCTTCGCTACAATCCCCGCATGCTTCTCGGCGATCTCTTCGACTCCTCGCTCGCCGGCCGTTCCAACCAACCCGGTCTCGTCTGCGAGATCGACGGCTCCCTGCGAAAGTTGACGTTCGGCCAGGTTCGGGACCGGGCCGCTCGGATGGCGACGGCCCTGCATCAGCGTGGACTCCGCCCGGGCGACCGGGTGGCGGTCTACCTGGCTAACCGGGTCGAATTCATCGACCTGTTTGTCGCGTGTGTCCAGGCGGGACTGATCCTGGTGCCCATCAACGTGCTGTACCGGGATCGGGAGATCGCCCACATCGTCACCGACGCCGAGCCGGCGCTCATCGTGACGACTGCGCCAAATATGGGATTGTTCCCCGACGGGTCGCCGCTGGTCGATGTGGCGGTCCTGGCGGCCGAAGCGTTTTCCGCCGAGCCGTTCACTGAACGTCCGCCCATCGACGGCGATGCACCCGCGGTCCTGGTCTACACGTCAGGGACGACGGGCCGGTCCAAGGGGGCCGTGCTCACGCACAACAACATGACCGCCAACGCCGAAGCGCTCGTGGCCAGCTGGCGCATAACGAGCGACGACCGGTACCTGGCGGTCCTGCCGCTCTTCCACGTGCACGGCCTGGGAAACGGGATCTGCTCGTGGCTCGCCAGCGGTTGCCGGATGCGACTCGTCGAGCGATTCGAATTGACGCGCGCGGTCGATTGGTTCGCGGACTTTCAGCCGACGCTGTTCTTTGGCGTTCCAACGATCTACGTCCGCCTGCTCGAGCTGCCGCCCGACGCGGCGAGAACGATCGGCGCGACGATGCGCCTCTTCGTGTCAGGCTCGGCGCCCCTGCCGGCGCATGTGCTCGAGGACTTCCGGAAGCAGTTCGGACACACGATCCTCGAGCGCTACGGGATGACCGAAACCCTGATGTTGGCCTCGAATTACCTGGACGGTGAGCGCCGCGCCGGAACCGTCGGTTATCCGCTTCCTGGTGTTTCGCTGTCGGTGCGCGACGCGAACGGCTCGCCGGTTGAACCAGGCGCCGTCGGAGAGGTCTGGGTGAAGGGACCGACTGTTTTTCCCGGCTACTGGCGAAACCCGGGGGCGACGGCGTCCGCCTTTCACGACGGGTGGTTCGCGACTGGTGACCTTGGGCAGGTCGACACCGACGGATGCCTGACGCTGCGCGGTCGGGCAACGGAACTCATCATCTCCGGTGGATTCAACATCTATCCGCGCGAGATCGAGGAACTGCTGCTCGAGCTGGATGGAGTCCGGGAGGCCGCCGTCGTTGGAGCGCCTGACGAGCGGCGGGGCGAGGTTCCCATCGCCTACGTGGTCACCGACGAGTCGGTGGACGTCGACGGGTTGCGCGAGCGTTGTGCGCAGAGCCTCGCATCGTTCAAGGCGCCGCGCGCCGTCGTGCGCGTGGACGCCTTGCCGCGCAACGCGATGGGGAAACTGCAAAAACATCTCCTGCCGCGACCGGCGTGAGCCCGGCCGTTCTCTCGCTCATCGCGCTCCTCATCGCCATCGCGTTGTCGATGGCGACGAAACTCAACGTCGGCGTGCTGGCCATGGCATTCGCCTGGTTGATCGGGACGTATGTCGCCGACTGGCGCGTGGAGCAGGTGGCGGCCGGCTTCCCGTCTTCACTGTTCCTCACGCTCACCGGCGTGACGCTGTTGTTCGCCCTGGCGGAGAGCAACGGGACACTGGAGCGACTGGCGCACCGGGCGGTGGGACTGGCCCGAGGGCGGACGCGATTGATCCCGATCCTGCTGTTCGTGATCGCGTTCCTGCTTTCCTCGGTGGGTCCGGGCGCCATCACCACGGTCGCCCTGCTCATTCCGATGGCGATGGCAGTGGGCACACGCGCGGGGGTGCCGCGCTTCCTTACGGCGCTGGCGGTCGCGAACGGCGCCAACGCCGGCAACCTCTCGCCCATCAGCGCGATCGGGATTATCGCCAATTCGAAGATGGCAGAGGCGGGCCTTGTCGGTCACGAGGGCAAGGTATGGCTGACCAACCTGGTCGCCCACGTGCTCGTGACGGCGGGCGCGTACGTGTTGTTAGGCGGCTGGAAGCTGCCAGCTCGTGCACCCCAGCAAGGTGACGCCGTGGTGGAACGATTCGAGCGAACGCATTGGCTCACCGTGGCGGTCATTGGCATCTGGATCGCCGGCGTGGTCGGCTTCAAGCTGAGTGTCGGACTGGCGGCGTTCCTCGCCGCGTCGGTGCTGGTGATCCTTGCCGTCGCGGATGAGACGGCGGCGATGAAACGCGTCCCGTGGGGCGTGATCGTGATGGTCTGCGGCGTCACCGTCCTGATCGCCGTGCTCGAAAAGACCGGCGGGATGGATCTCTTCACCTCGTTGCTGGCGCGCCTGGCCAGCCCGGCGTCGGTGAACGGGATGGTCGCGTTCGTGACGGGATTGATCTCGAGCTGGAGCAGCACGGCCGGCGTGGTGCTGCCGGCGTTCCTGCCCACGGTGCCGGGCCTGGTGGAGAAGGTCGGTGGCGGGGACCCACTCGCCGTCGCGCTGAGCATCAACGTGGGATCGGCCATGGTCGATGTGTCGCCGTTGTCCACGTTAGGTGCCCTGTGCGTAGCGACGGTGGCGGATCCCGCCGATGCCCGGACGTTATTTCGACAGCTCCTCATCTGGGGATTGTCGATGAGCGTTGTCGCGGCGGTGCTGTGCCAGCTGTTCGTGGGGTTCATCGCGCGCGGCTGATACCCGCCTGGGTTGTCAGGACCCGTTGCTGAAAGCGGCTGGGACCTGACGACGTAGCGCGTTTTCCGTTGTGGCGAGCGACGCCTATCTTCCGCGCCATGACATTGGAAATACGATTCGCGATTGTCGGGCTCGTGGTCTCGATCGTTGGCGGCCGACTGGGTGTGCAGGGCACCGCGCCGGCGATGACCGGCAACGCGTACGTCGATTCTGCCGCCGTCGCACGCAGCGCCTATGCGCGGGCGAGTGCGGCGCTGCGCGCGAACGACCTCCCGGCGGCGCGACGCGAGATCAGCCGCGCCGCGACGGCCTGGCCAACGCAGCCCGCGTATGTCTGGGGGCGCGTGACCGTCGGGCTCAGGATGAACGACACGGCGGCGGTGCGGGAAGCGCTGACTCGTTATGCGGACCTGGGCCTGGGTCGCAACCTGACCGCGGACTCGACCCTGGCGCGACTCGCTGCCCTCCCCGCTTTCCGCGATGTGGCGGCGCGCCACGCGGCGCAACTTGCGCCCCTTACGCGGGGGCGGGCCGTGGCCGTGCTGCCTGACTCGACGTTTTTCCCCGAAGGCCTGGATTTCGACCCACGCACCGGCTTCACCTACGTCGCGAGCATCAGGCACCGCACTATCGCCGAGCTGACGCCACGCGGCGACTACGTCCGCGAGCTGATGCCTCGCGGCGGCGTTGGGCTCGGCGCCATCCTCGCGGTTCGCGTAGATCCCCAGCGCGGCGTGTTGTGGGCGACCATGTCCGGAATCCCGCAGACCGCCGGGTTTACGCCGGCCGACTCGGGCATCCACGCGCTGCTGCGCATCAACCTGCCCGGAGGCGAAATCGACGGCCGCTGGGACGTTCCGGCCGCCGATGCCGGTCACACGTTAGGCGACGTCGCGGTTGGCCCACTCGGCGACGTGTTCATGACCGACTCGCGCGATCCGGTGCTCTACCGCTTGCCGGCCGACGGCGGCGGGTTACAGCCGATCCGGCATCCGCTGTTCCGGTCCCTGCAAGGTGTGGCGCCGGCCCCCGGGGCGCGCGTCGTGTTTGTCGCCGACTACTCGCACGGGTTGCTCAAGGTCGACGTGATGTCCGGTGAAGTCATTCGCCTCGCCGACGCGCCACGATCGACCTCACTCGGCTGCGACGGCATCGCCTGGCACGATGGCGCGCTGATCGCCGTGCAGAACGGCGTCTTTCCGCCGCGCGTTATGCGCTTTGAGCTGGACAGCGCGTGGACGCGCATCGTTCGCGCCGATGTACTCGACCGGAACCTCCCGGTGGCCGATGAGCCCACGATCGGGACGGTGGTCGGCGACGAATTCATCTACGTCGCCAACAGTCAGTGGGAGAAATACGACGACGGCGGCCAACGACTGCCTCGGACGACACTGCGGAGACCAGTCCTGATTTCCGTTCACGCAAGACCGCGCTGAGTGGTGAGTGCTGGGTGCTTGAGCTAGTAGCTGGTACTGGCGCTGGATGCTGAGTCAGCAACGAGCTCCAGTCGAAGCATCCAGCTCAAGCACCCAGCACTCACCACTCAGCTTGCAGTTTTCGGAGCAGGCTTCAGGTATTTCCCGTACCAATCGAGATACCGCTGGAACCGGTCCTTCTGGTACGACGGCAGCGTGATCCCGTGGTTCTGGTTCGGGTAGACGATCAGCTGCGTGTCGATCCCCTGGCTCTTGAGCGCCATGTACATCTGCTCACTGCCCGTGATCGGCACGTTCATGTCGTTTTCACCGCCCAGGAACAGCGTCGGTGTCTTGATCTTGTTGGCCTGCCAGAACGGGTACGACAGCTTGTCCCACAGCGCCTTGTTCTCCCACGGCTGACCAACCTCGTTGTCGTACTGGAAGATGTACTGGTCCGTGCCGTACATCGTCGATTGCAGCGCGCTGCCGGCGCCGCTGGTCGCCGCCTTGAAGCGCGTCGTCGTAGCGATCGTGTAGTCGGTCAGGATGCCGCCGTAACTCCAGCCACCGATGCCGAGTTGGGTCGAGTCAGCGACGCCGGCAGCGACGGCGTGGTCGACGGCCGCCAGGAGGTCCTGGACTTCCTTGTTCCCCCAGTCGGCATAGATCGCCTTCTGGTACTCAGCGCCGCGGCCTGAGCTGCCACGATAGTTCGTCGCCAGTACCACGTACCCGTTCGCCGCGAAGAGCTCGCGCTCGAAACTGAACGCGTGCTGGTCCTGCGCGTTTGGTCCGCCGTGGATCCTCAGCAACGTCGGAAACCGCGTGCCAGCCTTGTACGTCGGCGGCTTGACCATCAGCCCGTTGACCGTCGTTCCGTCCTTGCCGCGCGCCGAAAAGTCCTCAGTCGTGCCGAGTGCCACGGAGTCGAGCCAGGCAGCGTTCTCCTTCGTCAGGGCCCGCAGCGCGCCTTTGTCGAACGCAAACACCTCGTTAGGCTGCGTGGCGGTGCCGGCGAGGACCGCCACGCGGCCAGTTGAGGCCACGGCAAACGACGATACGGTGCGGCGGCCTTCGATCACGCGCGTCACCGCGCCGTCGGACAGCTGGACGCGCGCCACGTGACGCGCACGATCATCCTCGACCAGCACCATCAACTCGGTCGCACTGAGCCACACGGGAGACGCCACCGCGCGATCGAGCGCCGCCGTGACGACACGCGGGTCGCCGCCCTCCACCGGAACGACGGCCAGCTTGTCCAGGCTGTAAGCGTACAACTTCGGCTCGCTGCCCTGCGCGTAGGCAATGGTCTTTCCGTCGGCGCTCCACACCGGGCGGCCGCCATCGGGACCGTCGAACTTCGTCAGCTGTTTCGGCTGCGCGGTCACCCGTGCTTCCACGACATAGATGTTCGAGTCGTTGGCCTTGTCGGGATCCGCGCCTCGTTCGGAGACAAACGCGATCGACTGCCCATCAGGCGACCACGAAGGATTGGTCTCGTTGAATTTGCCTGACGTCAATTGGTCGATCTTTTTCGTCTCGACCTCGAACAGGAACAGGTGCGTGCGGCGATTGCCGAGGTACCCTTCCCCGTCTTCCTTGAAGTGGTAGCGATCGACGACGATGGGACTCGCGGCGCGAGGCCGCGTGGTATCCGCAGCCGGTGGACGGTTCGCATCGGGATCCGGATCCTGCACACTCAACACGAGGCGCCTGGAGTCGGGCGACCACTCGTATCCGCTCACACCGCCGTTCACGCTGGTCAGCTTCTGCGCCTCACCCCCGCTGCGGTCGAGGAGAAAGATCTGCGCTCCGCCACCAGGTCCTGACGTCGGCGCGCCGCGTGACGACGTGAACGAGATGTATTTCCCGTCCGGGCTGAACCTCGGCGACCCTTCGCTCTCGGGCGAATAGGTGAGTCGCATCGTGCGGCTCCCGTCCCATCGAGCGATGTAGACGTCCGACTCGCTCCGGTCACGCACCGAGTCCAGCTGGGAGACTGTGTACATCACCCATTCGCCGTCGGGTGCGATCTGCAGGTTACCGACGGTCCGGACTCTGTACATGTCCGATAGCGCCAGCGCTCGCTTCCCGCCTGGCAGCGCAGCGGCTGCTGCCGCCGGCGCGGCCGCGCCACCAGCGCGTCCCCCTCCGCCACGACCCTGGGCAAAAAGACTGGCGGGGTCGACGAGAACAACCATCGAAGAAGCGGCAATAAGGACGGCTTGTAGGCGCATGTGGCAGCGGAAGAGGGTCATCGCAATTTGAAGACGGCAAACGACAAGGGCAAAGGGCTAACCTTTAAGAGCGTCCTCGAAGGGCGTCCTCTGAGAGCGTCCTCTGAGAGCGTGCTCTGAGAGCGTGCTCGAAGAGCGTCTCTGAGAGCGAGCTGATACCCGCCCCTGCCCTTTGCTGTTTCCCCCTGGCCTATCGGTCAGGCCTTTTCCGCCCCTGGCTTTCCGTTCTCGACCACGTACGTCGCTGCTGTCTCCACGGGTGCGCCGGGGCGCGTCACGTACGGCACCATGCGGTAGTCCGATTTCCAGCGGTCGGGGGTCAACTCACAACGCACGTATCCGCGGCGTGCATTGTGGTACTTCATGTTCGGAATCGTGGTCTCGTAGTCCATCAGCTGACGCCAGCGATCGAAACCGTCGCCCACCGACGAGATCGACGTTCCCACGAATTCCGTGGCGATCGTCGGAGAAGACTCCGGCCGCAGCGCATCGCGCGTGACGTCCATGACGAACGCGGCGTGAATGTCGCCGGTGATCACGACGATGTTCCTCTGCTGCCGCTCCGCGATCCACGCCAAGAGCCGGTCACGCGCCGCCGGATATCCGCTCCACGGATCCATTGGATGAAACGTGGGGCGCGTGGGATCTGGTACGCGGCTGAACGTGATCTGCTGCGCCAGCACGTTCCAGCGCGTCTGCGATTGATCGATGCCGCGCGTGAGCCAGCGCTCCTGCGTGTCGCCAAGCATGACGCGATTGCTTTGGCTCCATTCGTCGCACGGCGCCTTGATGCCGTCGTCGCACGCCTGGTTGCTGCGATACTGCCGGGTGTCGAGGACGTGGAATCGCGCCAACCGGCCCGCCCCAACGGTGCGGTACAGCAGCATGTCGGGGCCCCGCGGAATCGAGGCTTTCCTCAGCGGTTGATGCTCGTAATACGCCTGGTATGCGGCGGCGCGCCTGGCGAAAAACGCTTCGCGCGTCGAGCTGTCCGATGGAAAGGCGCCGGCGTAGTTGTTGTCGACTTCGTGGTCGTCCCACGTCACCACCCAGGGAAACGCCGCGTGCGCCGCCTGCAACGACGCATCGCTCTTGTAGAGCGCATAACGATTGCGATACTGCTCCAGCGTCTTGGGCTCCCACGCCTGGTGAGCCCGGATCGGAGTCGGCGTCGTCGCGGGCGTGGTCGGGCTCTCGTAGATGTAGTCGCCCAGGTGAGCGACCATCTCGATGTCCTCGTGGGCCAGGTGATCAAAGGCCGTGTAGAGCCCGTTCGCGTAATTCTGGCACGACGCGAACGCAAATCGGTATTGATCCGGCATGACGTTCGCCGGCGGCGCTGTGCGCGTGCGCGCGACGGGGCTCGCCTCGCCCCCGGCGTCGAAGCGGTACCAGTACCAGGCCGACGGCCGCAGCCCGTCGACTTCGACGTGGATGGAATGGCCAAGATCGGGCCGGGCGACTGTGGTGCCCCGTTTCACGATCGAGCGCATCGCTTCGTCGGTCGCAATTTCCCAGCGAACGTTGACCGCGTCGGCGCCCATCCCGCCGCCATTCAGTGGATCAGGCGCCAGTCGGGACCAGAGGACCACACCGTCCGGTCCGGGATCGCCCGAGCCCACGCCCAACGAAAACGGATTGGCTGCGAATCTCGGTCGGATCAGGACTGGTAGTCGCGGGACCCCAGCCACGGCCAAGCCGAAGGCGGACAGCCGGGAAATGAACTCTCGACGCGAAGACATTGGGATCGTGACTCGTGACTCGTGACATCAGGACCGGACGCCACGAAGCTATCCCGTAAACACAAAACGCGCGAAGGCTCGCGCGCAAAGGCTAGGTCACAGGTGCGAGGCGTTGATACCCTCGCCGACGACTACCGAGTCACACGCCGGCGGTCACCTTGTTCCGGCCCGCCTGCTTCGACCGATACAGCGCGCGGTCCGCAGAGTCGACCAGCTCCAGGGCGGTGCTGATCTCCGCGCTCATCGTCGCCACGCCGACGCTGGCCGTGATGGCGCGATCGTCCCAATTCGCCGCTTCGATCGCGCGGCGGAGCTGCTCGGCCACGACCAGCGAACCGGCGCGATTCGTGTTAGGCAGGATGATCGCGAACTCTTCGCCACCGTAACGCGCCGCGAAGTCGGCCGCCCGCAGCGACGCGCGCAGGACCCGGCCCACGGTGCGGAGCACTTCGTCGCCCTTCGGATGACCGTACGTGTCGTTGTAGGACTTGAAGTGGTCGATGTCGAGGAGCACCAGCGACACGTCGATTCCGTGTCGCTTCCAGCGACGCGTTTCATCCTCCAGACGCTCTTCGAACGCGCGCCGGTTGCGAAGCTGCGTCAGGCTGTCCAGCGCCGCGAGCTCGGAGAGCTTGCTGTTGGACTCCTGCAGCATGTCCTGCTGCTGGCGAAGCTTCTTCTGCGCATCTTCGAGCCGACGCTCGTTCTGCTTGCTGTCCGTGATGTCGCGCGACGACACCTGCAGCTGGATGACTTGTCCGGCGTCGTTCACCACCGCGCGCCACATCATCTCGAGCCAGAGATGGCGACCCGTCTTGTGCAGCATGCGCACCTGGATCGACGCCACGGGCTCGCCGCGTAACAACTGGCCGAAGTGCCGCTGGAGCCGGTCGAGATCCTGTGGATGTACGATGGCAAACGGCGCCATCCGCGGCATTTCTTCGGGCAAGAAGCCCAGCACCCGCTCGGAGGAGGGGCTGATGTACACGATTCGGCCGTCGAGTGCATGCAGGCTCACGACGTCGCTGCCGTTTTCGGCAATGAGACGGAAGCGCAGCTCGCTCTCGCGCAGCGCGCGCTCCGTCCGCAACCGATCGAGATGATTTTCGTGTAGTTGTGTCGCGACCCAGGCCACAATCCCGACGAAAATGAGGATCGTTGCCAGCACAAACAGCGTGTCCGCCAGATCGGGATCGATCACGGCGCCGCGCCGCCCGAAAATGAGCAGCCAGCCGAGAATCGTCGGGACGAGGAACCCAGCCGGAAGCAGCGTGCGCGCGAGTGACCCAGCGGGACCTTCGCTCAGTACTATGCCGATGAGCCCATCGCCGCTCGACAGCGTCATGATGGCAATACTCAGCGCGGCAAAACCCGCCGCGGTGGGCAGCGCCATCTTGTTGAAGGCGCCCACAGACTCGAACCAACCGCTCTGGTACGCGTGAGCGATCAGCGCCGCCTGGGCGCTGAAGAGCACGAGCACCGAGACGATCTGAGCAAGCCCGCTGAAGAAGCGCGAATGACGGAGCTGCAGCAGCAACGCACCGCCCAGGAGCAGAAAGTTGGCGGCGGCGTTGAACGACATCCGGTTGTCCCGTCCGTCGCTCGTGGCCGTCATGGCGTCGCTGAACAGCAGCTTGTCGACGACGTTAGGCTCGCCGATCCCGATGGCGTACAGCCGCGCCGCACCGACGACCATGACGAGTACCGCCAGTGCCTGTGCGACCTGCCGGCTGCGCTTGAGCTCTTCGTGCGAGACGAGCCACATCGCCGATCCGAGCAGGATGAAGCCCGCCGCCGTCATCGGGTTCATCGAGGCCCGGTCCGCGGGACCCAGCGCGCGCAGTTCAGGCACGTCGACCAGCCAACCAACCAGCGACAACACGCCAATGGCGATCGCGAAAGCGACCGCGCTCCCTGCTATGAAATCGGAGCTCGACCACCAGGCGACCACCGGCTCAACCGCGGATGAGGACCGCAGGATCGGTGTGGCCGAATAAGACGGCGTTGGAGTTCGGTGTTGCATGTCCTATTGCCAAAGACGGTCCACCACCATTGGCGTCACCTAATCCGAAATGCCGGTGGGATAAGGGGTTCCGCCTTCGTGCGATCCGTCACGTGCCGGACCGCGGGTCATGCAGGCGCTACCAGCTGGGACGGAGTGGGGACGGAGTGGGGACGGAGTGGAGTCTGACCCCCAACAGCGCGCGGGTCATGCAGGCGCTACCAGCTCGGTGAGCTGCTCAACAGCCTTTCCATCTCCTCGGTGTTGCACGGGCGGGAGAAGATGAATCCCTGGGCCAGATCGCAGCCCATCTCGCGGAGTAACTCCAGTTGCCGAAGGTTGGTGACGCCTTCAGCAACGACTTCGAGGCCGATCGCGTGAGCCAGCGAGATGATGGCCCTGACCACGTGCAGCGGCCGCTCTTCCAGGTCGATCGAGCTGGTGAACGCGCGATCGACCTTCACCGCGTCGAGCGGGAGGCGGTGCAGGTAGCTCAGCGCCGAATAGCCCGTCCCGAAATCGTCGAGGTGAATCTCGACACCCAGGGCGCGAAGCTGCTCGATCGTTTCGATGGCCGGATGCTTCTGGCCGATGATCGCACTTTCGGTGATTTCGATACGGAGTGACTGCGCGGGGCAACGCGTCTCCTCGAGGATCGACGCCACCGCCCTCACCAGATCGGGCTGACCGAACTCCCTGACGGACAGGTTGACCGAGATGGCGAATGGCTGCCCCTCAGTGCCTCGCGACTGCCAGTCATGTGCCTGACGACACGCCTCGCGCAACACCCATCTTCCAAGCGGCACGACCAGACCAGTGTCTTCGGCGACCGGGACGAATGTTGCCGGTGACACGATGCCGCGCTCGAAGTGGCGCCAGCGAATCAGCGCTTCGGCGCCGACGATCCGACCCTGCGACAGCGATACGATCGGCTGATAGTGCAGGAAGAACTCGTCGCGCTCAAAGGCATGGCGAAGGTCGGTTTCGATCTGCAGCCGCGTGAGCGCCTCGGCGTGCATCGCCCGGTCAAACATCTCGTATCGACCCCGGCCCGAATTTTTGGCGCGGTACATCGCGATGTCGGCGCTGCGGAGGACGTATTCGGGCTGCTCGCTGGCGCCGGTGCTCAGCGCGACGCCGATGCTCGCGGATGTCGCGTGTTCGTACCCGCCTATCGAGAGCGGCGTCTGCAGCGCCTCCTGAACGCGCTCGGCGACCATGGCGGCGTCGCGCACGTCGGCGATGCGCTCGAGAAGGATCGCGAACTCATCTCCGCCAAGCCGGGCGACGATGTCCCCGCCGCGCACGCACCCCTCGAGCCGGCGGGCAATCGTCACGAGCATTTCGTCGCCGACGTGATGACCCATGGAGTCGTTCACGAGCTTGAAGCCGTCGACGTCGAGGAAGAGGACCGAGAACAAGCCATCTTGTCCACGACGCGCCCGGTGGGTGGCGTCGGAAAGGCGCCGCATGAACAGCGTCCGGTTAGGCAGGCCGGTCAGCGGATCATGAACCGACTCGTGGCGAAGCTTCTGTTCACGAACCTCGCGATCGGACAACATCTGCCGCAGCTGAAGTTCGGTGCCGGCCATGCTGCCGAACTCGGTGAGGATCGCGACTTCTTCGGCGGTCCAGTTCCGCGGAACATCGTCCAGGATGCAGATGATCCCACCCGGCGACCCGTCGGCGCGAGTCACGGTCGCCGCGGCCAGGCTGACGATGCTCAGTTCAACCGCAACCGCCCGCAGCGCCATGTCGCCTTCCACAGAGTGCAGGTCGGAAAGACACAATGAGCCGCCGTTGTCCAGCGTGCGCTGCATGAGTCCCGACCGGATGAGCGCACCCGGATCGTGGGCGAACCAGTCGCGCCACATGTCACCCGCACTGAAGCTCCGTCGGTCATCGCCGAGCAGGGCCACGATCGCCGCCGGTGCGGGGATGCTCCGCGCGACCACTCCAACCAGACGCTCCATGGACGCGGCGAACGTTCCGCTCAACGCGGTACGTTCAGGCCCGGTGCCCTCGATGGGGGCGTCGGGAGTCAGGCGAGGCATGGCCAGGGTCACAACCTGATGGACGGCCCGCGCACAAACCCGTCACGTCGTACGGCTTGCACAGAGCAATGGGGTCAGACTCGATTTACGCGCGACTTCGGTTGAGTCCAGGCTCTCGTGACCGTAAATCGAGTCTGACCCCATTGCTCCTGGATTAGCCCTTCCTCAGGTTCGCACGCCCCGCTCGCGGGATGGGAGTGTTCCGTGGCCGAGTCACATGACGTTGTGGTCCTTGGGGTTGGCGGCATGGGGAGTGCCGTGACCTACGAGCTGGCAAAGCGCGGACTTTCGGTCGTTGGCATCGAGCGGAACTCGATCGGCCACGATCGCGGCTCGTCGCACGGGCTCTCGAGGATCATCCGTCTCGCGTATTTCGAGCACCCGTCCTACGTGCCATTGCTCAAGCGGGCGTTTGCACTCTGGCGCGAGCTGGAGGCGGAGTCCGGTCAGACATTGCTCCACGTCACCGGCGCGATCGACGCCGGTGTCACCGGATCGCGGGTGTTCGAGGGTTCGCTGGAAGCCTGCGGCGTGCACGGCCTCACGCACGAGGTGCTCAACCCCGAGCAAGTCCACCGTCGTTTCCCCGGCTACCACCTGCCTGACGATTGCATGGCGGTCTACCAGCCGGACGGTGGGTTTCTCGAACCGGAAAAGTGTATTCACGCCTTCGTAGATCGAGCGATCGCGCGCGGCGCGCGGATTATGGCGAATGCCGGTGCTCGTGGGTGGTCGAGGAGCGGCGCCGGTGTCACGGTCGAGCTGGAGAACGAAACGATCCATGCGAGCCAGCTGGTGCTTTGCGGTGGCGCGTGGATGCCAACACTGGCCCCGTCCCTCGCGCATTTGCTCCGCCCGGAACGGCAGGTGGTCGCCTGGTTCGAGGTTGAAGACACCGCCGCGTTCAGGCTCGACCGGTTCCCGGTCTTCGTGATGACGACGACCAACGGCACGTTCTACGGGTTCCCGGAGTTTGGCGTGCCCGGTTTCAAGATCGGGAAGTACCACCATCGCTCGGAGACGGTTGATCCGGATTCAATGGATCGCACGGTTCACGCGAGCGACGAGGCCGTGCTGAGGGAGTGTGTTCAATCGGTCTTTCCGGCCGCGAACGGCCCGGTCCTTCGCAGCTCGACGTGCATTTTTACCAACACGCCTGACGAACATTTCATCATCGATCGGCTGCCCGGCGCACCGGAGGTTCTTGTCGTTTCGGCGTGTTCGGGACACGGGTTCAAGTTCTGCAGCGTGGTTGGTGAAATCGTGGCCGATCTCGTTACTGACGGACGGTCGAATCACGACCTTTCGCTTTTCCGGCTTGATCGCTTCCAAGGGTGAGAGGGTGCAAGGGTGGTAGGGTGGGACGGCTCACGATCCGCTGACGCACCCTCTCACCCTCTCACCCTCTCAAGCGTTTTCCCGTAGCTGGCCGTTAGAGATTCGGTAGACGAAGCACCTGACATTTTGGGAGGCCGTTTGTCCTGCAAGTTCAAGCAGTTGAGTGCGTTGGCGCTGATTGTCGCCGCCGGTTCCAGCGCGATTTCCTGCACCAAGCCCGCCGGTGGAGAGCCCGCGCCTGGCGGTGCTGCCAATGGTGGCAGGACTGGAGGACGCGCCGGCGGCCGCGGCGGGCCTTCCGATCGCCCAACAAACGTCGAAATCGAGCTGGTGAAGCGCGGTTCGGTTTCGCGGACTTCGATGATCGCGGGAATGCTCGAACCCATTCGCACGGTCGGCGTGAACGCTCAGTTGTCGGGGACCCTCCTCGAGCTCAAAGCCGAAGAGGGCAATCGAGTCCGTCAGGGTGACGTGCTCGCCGAGATCGATGCCCGGGAACTCGAGGCGCAGTCGCGGAGCGCTGAGGCCAATCTGCGGTTTGCGCAATCGACGGTGGAACGGTCGGAGCAGCTCTTCAAGCAGCAGATCATCACGCTGGCGGAAGTGGAGCGCGATCGTACGTCCTACGAAGCCGCCAAGTCGACCAGCGAACAGCTGAAGACGCGGCTTGGCTACGCGCGCGTTGCCGCGCCGATCTCCGGCATCATCACTGAAAAACGCATCGAGGCCGGCGACATCGTGTCATCGTCGACGCGCCTGTTCTCCGTGGCCGACGTGAGCACGCTGGTCACGCGCATCATGGTATCCGAACTCGAAGTCAGCACGCTCCGCGCCGGTGACGTGGTACCGCTCACCGTCGACGCCCTTGGCGGTCAACGAGTCGAAGGTCGTATCCGGCGTATCTTCCCGACGGCCGACAGTGCCACACGCCTGGTGCCGGTAGAAGTGGCGCTTTCCGGTCGCCAGCTCGAGGGGCTTCGTCCGGGCTATACCGTCCGTGCGACGCTCGCGCTCGACAAGACCGACGATGCGCTGCTGGTGCCTTCGCGTGCCGTATCGGGACCTGCCGGCGCCCGCGCTGTCTACATCGTGAAAGGCGGCCAGGTCGAACGGCGTGCGGTCCGAATTGGCAGCGACATGGCTGGCCAGTCCGAGATACTGGAAGGCGTCGTGGAAGGCGACTCGGTCATCGTCTCCGGAACGTCGATGATTCGTGAAGGCGCCAAAGCGAAGGTCGTCGCGCCGCTCGACGATCAGTCGCCCGTGCGTAAGCCGCTCGACTCCACGTCCACCAAACCTCCCGCCGCCAGGCGTGGCGGCGGGCGCGGAGAGAGCACATGAAGGACAAACGACGCGGCATAGCCAGCTGGTCCATCAATCGTCCGATAGGGACGATCATGATCACGAGCACCTTGCTGGTACTCGGCGCCGTGTACGTGGGTCGGATCCCGGTCGACCTGCTCCCTCGCATCGTCTACCCGCAGGTCCGGGTCAACGTGAGTAATCCGGGCGTGGAGCCGGCGGTGCTCGAGGAGACGATCGCCAAGCCGCTGGAGTCCGCCCTCGCGACCACCGAGGGCCTGACGCGGATGGCGGCCGATGTCTCGACGGGCATGGTCAATATCACGCTCGATTTCGAATACGGCACGAATGTCGACTTTGCGCTCCAGGACGCCGCAAAAAACGTCGAGCGGATCCGCGGTCGGCTGCCCGAAGAAGCGGATCCGCCCAACATCAACAAGTCTGATCCGGCGCAGCAGCAGATCTACCAGGTGGCCTTCTCGTCAGGCAGCCGGAACCAGATCGCGCTGCGGCAGTGGGTCGACCAGCGTCTGCGCCCACAGTTGCTGTCGGTGCCGGGCGTCGCGGCCATCGAGATCTTCGGCGGCCTGGTGCGCGAGATCCAGGTGGAGCTCGACCCGGATCGCCTCCGGGGACTCGGGCTGTCGGTTTCCCAGGTCATCAATGCGCTTCGCAGCGAAAACCAGGACATGGCCGCCGGCCGGATCGTGACCGTCGATCGCGAGATGATTGGCACCACGGCCGGCAAGTTCCACTCGCTCGAAGACATCCGCGGCGTCCTCCTCACGGCGCCCAGCGGCGCGCGCATTCCGCTGCGCGATATCGCCGCGGTGCGCGACACCAGCCAGGAGCAGCGGAGTTGGGCACGGCTCAACGGCGTTCCGGCCGTGCGCATCGGTATCCAGAAACAGCCCGAAGCGAACACGGTGGAAGTGGTCCACGGCGTGCAGGACCGGCTCGAGACGCTGCAATCCAGCGGATACATCCCGGCCGACATCAAGAACGAGGTCACGTACGATCAGTCCGGGTTCATCAGTGACGCGCTGAAGTCCGTGCGCGACGCCGCGATCGTCGGCGCCCTCCTGTCGATGCTCGTGGTCATCCTCTTCCTGCGCTCGTTCCGCAAGACGTTCATCATCGGCATCTCGATCCCGCTGGCCATCCTGGCGACCTTCGTCATGATGGGCATCGCCGACCTGACGCTGAACATCATGTCGCTGGGCGGACTGGCGTTAGGCACCGGGCTGCTGCTCGACAATGCGATCGTGATGCTGGAGAACATCTATCGACGCCGGGGGACCGATGGTCTCGACGCCGAGGAGGCCGCGCACGTCGGCGCCGCCGAGGTCACCAGCCCGGTCGTCGCGTCGACCACGACCAACCTGGCATCGGTCGCGCCGTTCCTGCTCATCACCGGATTGTCGGCGCTCATTTTCCGCGAGCTCATTCTCACGATTTCGTTCGCCATCCTCGCGTCGCTGCCGCTGGCCCTGACGCTGATCCCGATGCTTGCCGCGCAACTTGGCAAGATCCGTTTCAAGAGCGGACTCGAAAACTTCGGTCCCCTGGTCGCATTTGATCGCGGTTTCGATCGGATGGTCAACGGGTACCGTGGTCTCGCGACCCGCGTGGTGGCTGGCCGCTGGGTGCTCCTCGCCGGCGTCGCCGGCCTTGGCGTGTGGGCGTATCTCGAAGCGCGCACATATCCCACCGAGTTTTTGCCTCAGGTCGATGATGGCACCGTCACGGCCAGTATCCGCATGCCGCCCGGGACCACGCCGCAACACGCCAATCGGCTCTCGCACGAAGTCGAGAAGCTGATCGTCGAGATGCCCGCGGTACACAGCGTGTTCACCAACGCCGGCGCCGGTCGCGGCGGGATGGATATCCGTCTCACAAAGGCCAACGACCGACAACTGACGTCGGACCAATGGGTGCAGCAACTACAGCGTCGTGCGGACGATGCGGGTTTCGCCGGATCGCGCGTGTTCGTCCGGCCGTCGCGTATCCGCGGGTTACGCACGTCCGCGGCGGGCACCGACGTCTCGGTGGCCATCGTCGGCGACCAGCTCGAGCAGCTCGACGAGATCGCCCAGGAGGTCATTCGGCGGCTGCGCGGGGTTCCTGGCCTCGAGAACGTGCAGGCACAGGCCGACGAACCGCGGCCGATGTTGTCGATCGCGCTCGACCGTGAGCGCGCGCGCAACCTGGGACTCGACGTCGCCGCGGTGGGCCAGACCGTGCGCACGGCGCTCGACGGCACGATCGCGACTCGTTATGCAGACGGCAACTTCGAATACGACGTGCGCGTCCTGTTCCCGAAACACAAGTTCGCCAGTGTCACCGACATCGGGGGAACGCTGCTGTTCCCGGGCGGCCGGAACACGTCGCCGGTTTTCCTGCGCGACATCGCCGGCGTCCACCACGCCGTCACGCCCGCCACGATTCGACGCGAAAACCAGAATCGCCGCATCGAAGTCAGCGGCGACGTGATCACGGCCGTGGCGTCGATCGGCCAGATCACGGACTCCATTCGCAGCCGCCTCGCCGACCTGACGATGCCCGACGGCTATGGCGTCATCATCGGCGGTGAGCAGGAGGCAATCCAGGACACGAATGCGCAGATGGCGCTGGTCATCGGCCTCGCCATTTTCCTCGTCTTCGTCGTGTTGGCGGTGCAATACGAGAGCGTGCTCGATCCGCTCATCATCCTGACCGCAGTGCCGCTGGGCCTGATCGGTGTCGTGGCGATCCTGGGCATTACCAACACGCCGTTTTCGGCCCCGGTGCTGCTCGGGATGATCATGCTGGCCGGCATCGTGGTGAACAACTCGATCTTGCTGGTGGAGTTTGCCAACGATTTCCGTCGCGAAGGTGGACACACGCTCGAGGAGTCGGTGGTCGAAGCGGGCGTGGTGCGCATGCGTCCGATCCTCATGACCACGTTCACGTCGCTCGTCGGCGCCTTGCCACTGGCGTTAGGCCTCGGTGAGGGCGGCGAGTTGATGCGACCGCTCGCGATCGCCATCGTTGGAGGGCTGCTGGTGTCGTCGCTGCTCACGCTGTTCGTGGTGCCGAGCTTCTACGTCATCCTGCATCATGCCGGAAATGCCGTGAAGGGCTTTGTCTTTGGTGAGAAGGTGACGCCGGCCACGGTGGGCGAAGTCGCTGGTGATTAGATGATTGAGTGGTGAGTTGCGAATTGAGAGCAACGCCCTGCCCCGCTTTCAACTCGCAACTCACCACTCAGCAGCGGTTGTCCGCCTCAGGCCTCGAGGAACTCCAGAGCCTTTTTCACGAACGCCTCGTGATACTGGAAGACGCCTCCATGCCCGGCGTCCTCATAAAGCACGAGATCGGCGTTCGGAAGGCGGCGCGCCAGGTCGATCGAGTTGCTGCTGGGCACCATTCTGTCGTGATCGCCATTCGCTACCAGAACCGGGTGATGAAGGCGCGACAGATCGTGCGGACGCTGCAGCCCCCAGGTGTGTATGGCCTTCAACTGGGCGATGAACGCCGGGACCGAAACCGGCTTGTCGCGATTCTCGGCGCGCTCTTTCAGCCGTGCCAGGAATTCGCGCGCCTCCTTGCGTCCAGTTCGGGTCTTGGTGAAGAAGAGATAGTATTCCGGGTGCCTCAAGGTCAGCGCGCCCTTCACCATGTCGCGCATCGTGACCGACGTCACATGGTCGATGCCCATGCCACCGGCCGGCCCTGTACCCGCGAGGATGACCTTCCGGACCAGTTGCGGTTCTTCTTGCGCAATCACCTGGGAGATGAAACCGCCAAGGGAGAAGCCAAACAGGTCGACCTGAGCGAAACCGAGGGCCCGGATGAAGGCCACCGCGTCCCGCGCCATCGCCTCCACTGTGGTGGGAGGTTTACCCTCGGAAGCACCAACCCCCCGGTTGTCGAAGACGATGACGCGACGTCGCGTCGCGATTCCGTCGACCACGCGGGGATCCCACCTGTCGAGTTCCGCAGCGAGATGGTTGAGGAAGATCACCGGCACTCCGGTATCGATCCCAAGCTGCCGGTAGACGAATTTCGTCCCGCCGACATCGATGCTTTTCGTTTTGGCATTCCGCCACGTGATGCTCGCACTCGGGATCGGCTGTTGGAGCCTGCTTGCATTGCTCGTGGACATTTTGGTCCCAGTGACCAGCGCAGCGGAGTTACCTGATGCCGCGCTCGTCATGAGTGCAGCAGGATTCTTGAGCTTCATGTGACTTCCCTCCAGGAAGTTGGCCGGGATCATCGTGCGCTCGCTATATGACGAGCGTCATATAAGGGCGCGGCAAGAAAAAAGTGGACACGAGCGTTGCGTTTCACCTTAGGTGCCGGTGGGGTCCAGGTACTTCACTGGCGCTTCGCGGAGCGCCTCGGACAGCTTGCGATCGTCCACCGCGCGGGCCAGCACGAGAGCGCCGACCATCGTGGCCACCGTCACGAGTGCACGCTCGTAGGCACCTGGCTTGCCCTTGTCGGGCGAATGCCGGGCGACGACATCGATCATTTCCCTGATGCCACGCGTTGCGGCTCGCCTCACCTTTGGAGCTTGTCGCGGCATCTCCGAGCCGAGGGCGGCCACCGGACAACCGGTCGCGGCATCCTCGACGTGTTCATGCGAGAGGTAGGCCCGGATCATCGACTGAAGCGCCTTCTGTGACGGCGCTGCTTCGGCGGCGCGAGTCAGATTCGCTACGCTTTCGGCACCGGCCTGGTCTGCAGCCTCGGCCAGCATCGCGTCTCGAGAGGAGAAGTGGGCATAGAACCCGCCGTGCGTCAGGCCGACGCCTTTCATGATGTCGGCCACGCCCGTGCCGTCGTAACCGCTTCGACGGATGGCGCGCGCGGCGGCGACGACGATCCGTTCGTGCGTGGCCTCCTTACGGCTGGGGGCGGTCCGTTTGGCAGTAGCAGCGCTCATATGACGACCATCATATTGCAATCGATCGCATGGCGCAAGATGCAGGTAGCGCGAGTCGGCCCCCACGCTCAGCTTCGTGAGGCCCGTTTGGAAGGAGATCGGGGTCAGACTCGAATCTCAGCGACGGGATACACAGCGATCGGCTCCGAGGCGACACCGGAGATTCGAGTGTGACCCCGATCCGGCACGCGAATGGCCCGCAAGCAACCACGCATTCGACAGGAACGCACGCGCGCAGCCAACGCCGGCCCTCTCGCCGCGCGCGGAGGGCCGGAATTCCCCAAAGTGCACCTGGCGATGGCGTTGCTGCTCGCGTTCGTGGCGTACGCCAATGCGCTCGGCAACGGCTTTGTACTCGATGACATCGGCATCATCGTCGAGAATCCGCTCGTGCGGCGGGGCGCGGATGTCTGGACCGTGTTCACATCGGGCTACTGGCCGACTGGCGCTTCGGGCGTCTCGGCGGATCCGACGCTGTATCGACCACTCGTCATTCTCAGTTACATCCTGAATGGCAATGGACCAGGCCTGAACGCCACTGCGTTCCACGCCGTCAATGTCGCGTTGCACCTGGTGGCGACGGCGCTCGTATTCCTGCTAGCGTTGCGGCTCTTCGAAAGCGCGGCGGCGTCGCTTGCGGCAACGGCCGCGTTCGCGGTGCATCCGGTCCATACCGAGGCAGTGACCGGCATCGTGGGTCGGGCTGACGTGATGGCAACCGTCTTCTTCCTGGCGTCGTTTCTGGTGCTCCGTCGACGAGCAACTTTCGTGGACGCGGAGCGAAGCCGCCGCCTGCATGTCGCGTTAGGCTGGAGTTTGGCCGGAGCGGTGGCATGGCTGTGCGGCCTGCTCTCCAAGGAAATCGCCGCCACACTTCCGGTGGTGCTGGCAGTGGACGACTGGCTGGCCCGCCGGGAGTTCCCTGCCCAGCGTGGCGCCACGATCCGCGTGCTGCTCGTGCGCTACCTGCCGCTCGGCGCGGCCGCGGTGCTCTATTTGCTGCTGCGCGACAACGCGATCGCCGGTGGTTCGCAGATCTGGCCCGGCTTCGCCGACGTGTCCACGGCCAGCCGGGTGCTGACGGCAAGCCGCGTCGCGATGGAGTACATCGGCCTGTTCCTCCTTCCCTTCCCGCTCATCGCCGATTACTGGGTGTCGGAAGTGCCTAACGCGACCTCGGCGCTGAACCCCGGAGTGCTGGCGTCGGTTGCGGTGTGGTTGGCGATCGCCGTTCTATTACGCAGGTCGAAGGGCGACGTTCGCATCGTGCTGCCGGTCGCGTGGTTTTTCATCACGCTCGCGCCGGTCAGCAACGTGCCTTTTCCTATCGGTGTCGCGAAGGCTGAACGGCTCCTGTACCTCCCATCGGTGGGGCTGTGTTTGCTGGTGGGATGGCTGGCCACCGTGACGACAGCGCACGCGACGGCGCGAAACGCCGGACGTTTCCTCCTATCCGTTGCCGTTCTGGTGTTCGCAATGCTGACGGTGCGCCGGAACCGTGACTGGAAGGACAATCTGGCCCTGGCGCAGGCGACGTTGAAGGTGTCGCCCGAATCGCCACTGATGAACGACATCGCGGCGGGTGAGTTCATGAAGCGCGGAGAAGCGCAGCGCGCGCTGCCGCTGTTGCAGGAGGCCGCGCGTCAGGCGCCCAAGATGGCATTCCTGCGCACGCACCTCGCCACGGTGTATTCCGCGCTCGGCATGCGAGCGCAATCTGAAGCCGAATACCTGGAGGCGTTGCGACTGAACCCGACGGACGCGGACGCTCACAACAATCTCGGCGTGCTGTACCTCGATACGTCACGCGAACAGCTGGCCATCGAGCAATTCCGGCGCGCGATCGCGATCCGGCCAAACTTTGTCGATCCGCACACGAACCTCGGCGCGCTCTACTTCGGCCGGGGCGACCTCAATAGCGCAGCTGCCTACCTCACCGAAGCGGTTCGGCTGAACCCGAACAGTGCCGACGCCAGGAACAACTTCGGACTCGTGCTGGCCCGTCTCGGACAGCGCGACCGTGCCGCGGAGCAGTATCGCGAAGCCCTCCGGATCGATCCCGGTCACCAGAAGGCGCGAGCGAATCTGACTGCGCTCGAACGAAACCCGCGGGACTCGTCGCGATAGTGGTCGCTCGCCGCCGGCACGAAATAATGCCTGGCCGCCGGTTATTTCCGATTCCGTATTTCCGATTCCCGAACCTGCGGGGCCCAAACACCGTAGCAGCTCCGTTGACTCACACCGCGTAGCCCGCGGCGCAGGAGCGGGGAGATCTGATAGGAGTCGGCCGTCGCGCGCGCGAGTCGCGCTGTGTCGCTCAAGTCGAACAGGTACGCCGTCCCGATGTCGAACGGCATGGCGACGCCTTGCCGGATTGACCCCGGAAACGTCACCGGCAGCGAGTCCAGGCGCGCGCCTATTGTCCGTAGGTATCCATATTCCTGCGAGAAGGGCGTGTAGAGGCCGGTCCCCACCATTACCCAGACGCGCTTGCGACCGCGTACCGCATCCACCACATGGAGGGCGGCGCGCAGATCGGTAAAATTGCATGGTCCGACGATGACGTCGCCGGACGCGAAGCCAAATCGAGGTGCATGATACAGTACTTCGAGCGAGCGACCGTAGCTCGAGTAGACGATGTCGCCCGGCTGCCAGCGCTCGCGGATCTGCGCGAGATACGCTCCGATCACCGTCCACTGGTAGGGCGGCGGGAATGCGATCGTGCGATAGAGCGGCGGTAGACACAGCGCCACTGCCAGCGCGCGAGCGACTGCGGTTGCGCGTCCCCACGACGCGAGAGCGAGCGCACCGATCGATTCGCCGACGCCGATCACCAGCACTGCCATGGACGCAAGCACGAACCGCGTGTCGTACGGGTACTGCTTGGCCATCGACGCGACCACGTACGCCACCACGACGCTCCCCGCGAGGATCGCCTCAGCCGTGCGCCGGCGGAGCAGGTGCAAGCAGCCAATGACCGCGAGCGCTGGGTACAGCGACGTCCACGTAGGGTCGTCGACGCTCCAGCCGTGCAGGAGAGAAAGCTCGGTACGCCAGGCGCGCCAGACCCAGAGCGCCGAGTCGGCAGAGCGCGGAGCGGGAACCATCCCGCCCTGCCAGCTCCACGCGAAGAACTCACGCGATGACGGAAAGAAGCTGTGCAGCGCGACCCATACGGCGCCGGCCGCGCTCATTCCCCACAGGGCGGCGAGCGGCCACAAGGCCCGTGCTGCCGCCGCCAGTCCGAACTCGCGCCAGGCCAACGCGCCTAACGCAACTCCAAGGCCGCCCAGCGTGAGCACGGCACCGTTCGAAAACCACACCGCGACCGCGCCGAACGCGGCGAACGCCAGAATGCGACGGCGGGGATAGCCCGCCCTTCGTGCGTCGATGGCGAGCACCAGCGCGGCCAGCGACAGTGCCAGATCGAGCCCGTAGGGATGCGTGTCCGCCGAGTAGAGGACGAACCAGTAGCCGACGGCGAAGAACAGCAAGGCCGCCAACGCGGCCGCGGGCGAGAGCAGTCGTCGCACGAGCGCCCGGAACAGGAAGAGGCTTGCGATGCCTGACGCGAACAGCACAAGGCGAAACGCGAGGTCGCTCGCTCCAAACGCATGCGTCACGAGCCACTCGAGCAGGAGAAACCCCTTCGGCGCCGCCTGACCATAGTCGAGCGGCACCGTAAGCAGATCGGCGAGCGAACGCTCGACGACGTTCCGCGCTGTCGCCGCTTCGTCGAGCCAGAGTACCGATCGGCGCGTGTATGCCACGACGCGTAGCCCCACACCGACGGCCAGAACAGCCCAACCGGCGATGGTCAGGACGTCGCGGTCGCGCCTCGCGTTGTCAGGCGGGATCATAGCCTGGGCCTGTCAGTACTGCGCCAGGTTTCCCGCACGGCGCGCATATCGCAGCGCGGCGCGGAATGCCATCGCGCTCAAGCCGAGCGACGCGGCGGTGAACACGATCAGGATCGACACTTCCCGCCACACGCTCGAGATCGGGCGCCCTTCCAGCAGGACAGTCCGAAGTGCGGTCAGTCCGTACGTCAGCGGAATGAACGCCGAGATGGACTCGATCCATCCGGGGATCACCGTCGTCGGATAGTACACGCCGCCCAGAAACGTCGAGGCCATGAGCACGAGTTGCGGCAACGGCCCGCGCGTTCGGAACGCCAGCACCATGGCGGCCGTGATGATTGCGATCGGCACATGCGCCAGGACGACGAGCGCGACGATTGGCACGCTCGTTCCCAGTTGGGCCCACTGCACGTGTGCGCCAAACGCTGCCGCGGCCATGAGCATCACACCGCCGCGAACGATGGAGAACAGGACCTCGTAGCCCGACAGACCGACGAGCAATGCGGTGACCGATGTCGGAGTGGCGAGCAGCGCCTCGAGCGTTCCGGTCGATGTTGCGTTCTGCAGACCGCCCGGAAGCGCGTAGAGGGTGGACGATACGACGTTCAACGAGATCAACCCGACGACGAGGAACGCAAAGTACTGGTCGCCCTGTCCCTGGATGACGTTCGCCATCGTGGATTGCAGCGCGCCGGCCACGAAGTACAACGGCACCACGCTCACAACGAGTGACCCGAACGAGAAGACGAGGCCGAGCTTGTAGCTGGACGCGGCAAGCCAGCTGGCGCGGATGAGAGCCCAGACCTTATGCATGGGCAGCGTGCCGCGCCAACACGCGCTCGAGCAGGTCGGCGAGCGACAGCTGCACGGGCTCACACCGGGCGACGCTCACGCCGGCGTGGGCTAGGAATGCGACGGCCTCCGCCGCGCCCTCGAGACCGTCGCGCAGGTCACATTCGACCCGGGACCATCCACCCGGCTCGTCGACGAACGCCGTTGTGTCGCGGATCACCCCGCGCGCGACGAGCGCGTCGATCGCGGACTGATCCGCCGGCCTGACCCAGAGAGCAAATCGATTCTCGCCTACTTCGCGCGCTATCTCGGAGGTCTGCCCAACGGCGACGAGTTGGCCGCGGTGAAGAATGCCGACGCGGTCGCACAGTTCGAACGCCTCGTCCGCGTTATGCGTGGCCAGCAGCACCGTGCATCCCTGGGCGACCGCCACGTCCTCACGGAGAAACCGCCGAAACGCGCGAGCAGAGATCGGATCGAGGCTGCGCGTTGGCTCGTCGAGCAGGAGCACGCTCGGACGGGCGATCAGCGTGCGCGCGACGAGGAGTCGCTGCTTCATGCCTGACGAGTACGCGCTGACAGGCCGGTCTGCCGCCTCGACGAGATTTACGAGCGTCAGCAACTCGTCGATCCGGCGTGCCGCCTCCGCCCCCCGCGAACTGTGGAGCGCCGCGAACAGGCGCATGTTTTCCCGACCCGACAACCGCCAATACAGGCTTCGCTCGTCAGCAATGACTGGCGCGAGAATCTCGCGCACGCGCTGTGGTGACCTGCCAACATCGAATCCGCCGACGGTGGCCGCGCCCGCATCAGGGGTAACGAGCGTCGCGAGGACCTTGAACAGTGTCGTCTTGCCAGCACCATTTTCGCCGAGCAGGCCGAAGAACTCTCCAGCGCGAACCTCGCACGACACGTCGGTCAGTGCGGGCACGAATTCCCGCGCCTTTCCCGTGAGCACCGACCGCCAGGAACGGTGTTTGGTGAAAGACTTGGTCAGGTGCTCCAGCACGACCGTGTTGGCGCGAGGCGCACCGTGAGCTGTAAGCGGGATGGACGTCATCAGCTGCTGGCTACCGTGGCGTCGGCTTCGGGGGGCGCCGAGTGCCACTGGCGAATCTGTGCTACGACGTCGTCGAGACGATTGAAGTCGTGCGTAACCTGGAGTCGAAAGACCGGCACCGTCCTCACGATGTCGCGCGCCCGAATGAGCAGGTTCGTCGACTCCGTGGCCCCGATGGCGGTCCCTGCACGGTGGTGGCGCAGCAACACCCCCAGGGCCGCTGTTCCCGTGACGGGCGTCCGCTCGGCCGATGGCACGCCGGTGTCGCCCGGCATGGGAGCCAGCTCGTAGATGGCGCCGAGTCGGAGGCGCCGCATCTCGACCAGGTGAGGTGGGAGCTCATTCACGTGATACTTGTTCGTCGCGGGATGTGTCCGGCCGGTAGCGTGGCGAAGGTGCGACGCGGAGTCATGAAGGAGTCGCACAGCGGGCATCGACGGCCAGGCCATGACAGGCGCACGCGGGTCAACCGGGAGGATGTCGTCGGTGATCAGGGTCGCACCACTGTTGCACAGCGCGGTCGCGAGCGTGGACTTCCCTCCTCCCTTGTTCGCCAGGAACGCCAAGGCGGTGTCGCCCACGGCTACGGCGCTCCCGTGAAGGCACAGCAGGCCCTGGAGATGCAGCGCCACCGAGAAGACACCGCCTAACAAGTCGGCACGCACCAGCTCCATGACCGAGCTCGCGCCCGGCGTCCACGTGATATCGTGCCCGCTGTTGGAGATGTCGAACGTCCCGGTGTCGTCGAAGGCGAGCCGGAATCCGTCGCTGAGCCTCCCGCATCGCACACGGATCTCCGCGTCGACGCGATCCTCGCCGAGGAAGATCGACTCCGGAAGCGGGCCCGTCGCCCGGCGGAAGATCCAGTCTGGCTCGGCGCTCTCGATGCTCGGCAGTTCCGGGAGCGGAACATCGGATCGCAGGCAACCGCCGAATATGGCGTGGTCTCGCATGGGAGAGACGCCTGCTACGGCCGGACTTGTCCGGTGCGGAGCGAGGTGAGGTCCAAAGCGCCAGCGGGGGAGGCTTTCGCCTCCCCCGCCGCCCGAGCGTTAGCTAGGTAACGGAGCGTACCGATGGTACGGATTGCCGCCATCACCGGGGTTGAAATCCCCACCGGCGAGAGTGATCTCGCGGAACGTGCCCAGACGTTCGAGTTTGGGTGCTTCGTACATGAAAGCTCCTGGAGATATGCGCCCGCGAACCTCGGCAAACGTACAGGCCGGTTGCCGGTCGGGTAAGACCTCGTCGGGTCGTCCAAGTGGATTGAATCTCTCTCACCCGGCGACCAGGTCGCGGGCTCTCAGCCACAACTCGGTCTGGAACGCGACAAACAAATGTCCGCCACTGCCCGTCCCGTGACTCTTGTACTGGCGCCACGCCTGTTGCAGGGCCGCAGCATTCACGATTCCGGCCGCTGCCAGAACCGAGTGCTCGAATGCGTTGCTCACGATCCCCTCAGGGTCGCTGCGAAATGTTCGCGAGAAGTACCCGGTAAGCACCCCCGTTTTGTGTTTGCGTGGTGCGAGCACAGTCGGGGGCAGCAAACCGTTCGCCGTGCGTCGCAGCAGGTGCTTCACCGTACCGGCTGAGGCGCGCTCCGCGCGTGGGCGCTGCAGCGCGAACTCGACCAACCGTCGGTCGAGGAGCGGCGCTCGTAGGTCCACGGCGTATTCGAGACTCAGGGTAGAGAGTCCAGCGAGCACCCGCGGTATCGTCGGATTCTCGAGGGATCGTCGAGTCTCCGCCCCGGCTCTGCCTGCACCGCCGGATGCCAGCGATGCCTCCGCCTCCAGCTGGCGGCGCTCGAGTCCATGACGGCGCATGAATTCCGCACTCATCCACTCGGGAAACCTGATCGACGGTGCAGCCTCACCTCGAAGCGCTTGCGCGCCCTCTTCGAGCACCGGACGGGCAACGGATCGCCAGAGTTCGCGCAGACCGGACCCGCCGAACGCGCGCCATTCGCGCCGCAACTCGCGCCATCGAAGTCCCGCGAAAAGATCTTTCAGGAAGACCGTGGACACCGCGAACAGCTGGTCGCCACCATCGCCATAGAGCGCGACCTGCGCACCGCTCTGCTGCGTCGCGCCGAGGAGCGCGCGAAGCCAGTTCTCGAATGCGTGCTGAAACGGAACGTCGGACCGCGCGGCGTGCGCGGTCGCGTCGCGAAGCAGCGGCACGTCCTCGATGGAAAGCCAGGTCGGACGCGCGTTCCAGAAGTCTGCGATCTCGTCGATCAGCTCATCCTCTCGGCCGGGGTCCCCCACCGGGTGGCTGAACGAGATGGGGTGCAGGCGTTGGCTTCCCAGTTGATCGAGCGCCCAGTTCCCAACCCCAATCATCACCGGTGAGTCGTAGCCCCCGCTCAACCAGATGGCCGTAGCGCTGGACCGCGAACACCGCTGCGTAATGGCTGCCGCGAGCAGTGCTCGCAGTTGCTCGCTGGCAGAGTCGAACGATTCGCTATCGCGACTCCCACCGTCGTCTAGGCGCGGCTGCCAGTACGTGTGTTGGCGCGCGCCTCCATGGTCTTCGCGAACCAGCAACGTCGCGGGCGGTAGCGAACTGACCGCGGCGTACGGCGTGCGCGAGTGACCCGCCAGGCTGACCCCGACGATCTCGCCGAGGGCCAACATGTCGAGATCGTTCGGACAGTTGGGGTGCGCGACGATTGCGCTCACGGTCGACGCAATGATCAAGGCGCCGTCGAGTTCCGCGTAGTAGAGCGGACGGCGGCCCATGAAATCCCGCACGGCAATCGTCCGCCGGCGCGCGTGATCGCGGATGACGAAGGCGAAGTCGCCTTCCAACTTGCTGGTGCACTCATCGCCCCACGCGCGGTAGGCCGCGGCAATCAGGTGCGCAGGGGTCGTTCCCACCGGGCGCACGCCGGCATCGGTCAGCGCCCGGAGCAGGTCGTCGCGGTAGTACAGGGTCGCATCGGCGGCGACGGTGATCTCCCCGTCCGTCACGACCAGCGCCTGCCCCGAGAAGCCATCCGCCATCTCCCACTCGAAGCGCACAACGGCAAGCACGGCGTCGTGGCGCCGCACTACTTCACTGTTGTCACCACGATCCGAAAGCGCCGCAAGCATTCGTGCAGTGCTCGCGTCTCCGATCGCTTCGTGACGTGGTTCAACGATGGCGACTATTCCACTCATCGGCGTCGATGGAAGTAAACCATGCCGTAGCATCGGCCGTGTTGGCCATCGCTCAATCGCCTGTGCGAAGCAGCATTCGGATATAGCCCAGCGACGCGAGAAAACGGCGAATGCGTTCACGGCGAAGAGCGGATCGACTCTTGGAAGGACCACCGGGCCCCATGAACGCCGGGTACTCATCCCACGGACGGATTTTGCCGTGGCCGCTCCATCCAGGCATCACCGCCAATTCCCATAACGCGTGATCCAGCGAAACGGACGGACACGCGAACGCCGCCGAAAAGAGGCTCTGCGCGAAGTGGCGTTCGAGGGCGTCCAACACGGACCCGCTTCGTGGTGGACGAAGCTCGTCGAGCACAAATCCCGGCACCGACACGCCTGCCGTGCGCTGCGCGATGCGAAACGTCCAGTAGCACGACGTACCGCCGCGCGTCGCGCGGGCCGCCGCGACGAACGCCGACCAGTCGACGTTCCCCGTGCGCGCGAGGGCGTCGACGTCGCGAATGGTGCGCCACACACCGAAGCGCCCCTCATGCGACCAGAGGAAATGGAGACACGCGTGCAACAAAGAGTGCATCGCATTGGGCACGTACGTGTTCGGGAACATCGGCCCGAGCGCCTGGGCGCCGGCCCACACGTCGCGCGTGTCGAACGCGAACGGCTGACGCTCGGGGAACAGCGCGGTGTGGATCTCCAGCTGAAGCTCCGGCAGCTGGGCATCGCGAAGCGGCGGCAGGTGGTGATGTCGATCGTACCTGTGCACCGACATGTCGCCTTCGACCTCTCGCCATCCCTTTTCGAGCATGAGTTGCCTGGCGAGTTGGGCGTTACCGGCATCGACCAGCACGTCGAGATCCGACATCGGGCGCTGGCAGAACCCGGCGTACGCGGTATGCGCCAACGCTGCTCCCTTGAGCAGCATCACGCGCACCTGCGCACTATCCAAGGCCCGAAGAGATTCGTGCAAGCGGCTCTCCAGATGCAACATCGCGAAATCGGAAACAAGCGCGAGGCGCCGCATCTGATCCGACACATCCGCCGGAATCGCGTCCGCCACGACGTTGCGAAGCCGCGTGTACACTACCGGCACCGCACGTTCGCGCTGCGCGAGCCCGACGAACCGAGGCCAATCCAGTCCGCTGTGGGCGAGTTCGCGAATAGCTGCGTCGTTTTCGGCGCCCCCGGCAGTGAGCAGCAGCAGGCGCGCCTCCGCCGGAACGCGGTCCCTCGATCGCGCCGGACGCGCTAACGCATCGCGGCGCCACTTGTGCCGCATGGCCAGCTCCGTCATCGCGTCACGCTGCGCGCTCCCGTACCGCGATCATCAGCACCAATCGTCGTTAGGTGGCACGGTCAAGCTCCAGGCGAACGGTAGGCGTTCGCATAACGGATGGTTTCGGCTACTGTGGATCAAATAAGCTCTAGCGGTGGACGCGCGCTAGCGCCTCCGCGCGTAACACGGGCCGCCGCCATCTGCAACGCCTGTTAGGCAACGATGAGCGCGAGGTATAGGCCGCGGTTGTCGAACATTCCAGCGGGGTCAAACTCATCCAGCCACGCGACAATTAGGACGCGGATCACGCGAATGAACGCGAAATTGCGCGGACGAGAACCAGAAGAAGGGGCCCTACTTGCAGTAGAACCTAAGCCGAACACTCGCGCGTGCGGTCAGCGACGTCGATCGGGAGGCCCGCCCGAGTCAGCCGTGACCACGACAGCGAATTTCGCTACTCGTGCGGGCGCAGGCGGCACCAACTGGAACTCGACTTCCACACGGCCAGGCGCTCGCGCGACGATCGTATCCGCGATGGTCGTTACGATGGAGCGTGAAACGCGCCAGTTGTACGCCCCAACGCGACCGAGCAGCGCACCATCCGCCGAGCGTGCCATCACGCGCACGTGGTTCACGACAAACTGCTGCCCGACTCGAAGCACGATGGAGTCCGGATCGGCATCAACACTCGCCACCGTATCTCCCAGTGCCGCGAGCCGCTTGGCGTCGAGCCACTCGTCATGGTGCCCCACGGTCGCGCGCTGCTCGGCGATCGCCGCCTCGCGAACCTCGAGCTGGGCCCCCGCTTCGCGCGAGCGACCCTCCAGCGCCAGGAAGCGCAGGGCCTCGGCGTCAGAGGAATCGGCGCGCCAGCCGTAACTCATCGAAAAACGGAACGACGCTTCGGTGTTCCTGGGCTCGATCCGTCTCACGGCCCTGCGAGTCCCGGCAGGCAACTTGATGTTCACCTTCTGGGGACTGCAGCTCCCTTTCACATTCTCGCAGTCGCGCAGCGTCAGGCTGTAGATCACGATCTGCACCGACGAGCGATTGTGGATATACGCGACCTGGACCGGCGTCGACCCGTAGCCTTCCTCATAGTCGAGGAAGACCGTCTGGTCCGTGGGTGCCACGAACTTCTTCTGCGCCTGTGCCTGAGGTGCGATGCACGCGACTGTTGCCGCAGCGATCATGATCGAGCGCGTCACTTTCACGAGCACGTGGTCCAGCATGATTCGTGTCCTCTCGAGGCGTCAGCGGCTCCGCAGAATCTCATCTGGTGCGGAGCTCCTCCCTATGACGGCACCTGCCGCTCAAGAGTCACCTGGCGTCGTGTCGCGGACCGCGATCATGTGATGCAGATCGCATGCGTCTCGAGCGACTCAGGCTCTGGCTTTACAGCTTCTCGCGCCTCGCTTTCACCGGCCGGCCGCGCAGCTTCGTCCGCTTCAAGGCATCGACGATCATGTCCGCACTTCGCTCGGGCACCTCGACCAGTGAAAACGAGTCCCCAATGTCGATGGCCCCGATCTCCCGCGAATCGATCGACGCTTCGTTGGCGATGGCGCCGACGAGATCCGCGGGCCTGACGCCGGCGCGGCGGCCTAACGCGACATAGATCCGCACGTAGTCGCCCTCATGATTCCCACGCTCGCGTCCCTTCCGTGCAGGTTTCTTCTTGCGCGGTCCGCCATCGGCGTGTTTCTGCCGGGTTTCTGCCGGCGCCGCTGGCACGACAATGTCCACTTCGCTGACGTCGGGAGCCTTGGCCTCGTGCACCATCTTGATCGCCGCGGCGGCGATCGCCAGCACGTCGTAATCGTTGGCGAGCGATTCCACGATGACGTCATACGATGCGTAGTCACCCCCCTCGAGCACCTCGCGAATCGCGGAGCCGGTGAGTTCCATGCGCCGTGCCCGGATATCGACGACAGTTGGTACGTTCTCGATCGTGATCTTTCGCTTGCCGACCTGCTCGATGCTCTTGAGCAGTCGCATCTCCTTCGGCTCCAGCAGGGTGATGGCTACCCCCTCTTTCCCCGCGCGGCCTGTCCGCCCTGTCCTGTGGATGTACGCATCGGGCGATGAGGGGATGTCGAAATTCACGACGTGGGAGAGATGGCCGATGTCGAGGCCGCGGGCGGCGACGTCGGTCGCGATCAGCAGCTGCGTGGTGCCGTCCCGGAAACGGCGCATGACCCGGTCGCGTTGTTCCTGGGACAATCCCCCATGCAACGGCTCGGCGACGTAGCCGCGAGCACCAAGCACCTCACTCAGTTCGTCGACTTCGGTGCGGGTGCGGCAGAAGATCAGTGCCGCCGTAGCCCCTTCCATGTCCAGCACCCTGCCTAACGTTTCGATCTTGTGTTGCCTCGGCACGACGTAGGCGACCTCGCGTACTTTCGGTTTCTTCCCGGTCGCGGATGCCTCACGCGCGATGGTCACCCGGACGGGGTCACGCAGGTGCGCCTTGGCGATGGTCGCAATCCGCGGTGCGATCGTCGCCGAGAAGAGCGCGGTTTGTCGTTTGCTCGGAAGCGCCGTGAGGATTGCCTCCAGATCCTCGGCAAAGCCCATGTCGAGCATCTCGTCGGCCTCGTCGAGAACGACCATCCGCACCGCGGTCAGGTCGATGCTGCGTCGACGGACGTGGTCGAGGACACGACCGGGTGTGGCGACCACGACGTCGACGCCGCGCCGCAACGCGCGCAGTTGCAGCTGCATCGCCTGACCGCCGTAGATGGGCAGCACCTGTACGTTCAGCCACTTGCCGTAGCGGTGGATGGCCTCTGCCACCTGTATCGCGAGTTCGCGCGTCGGGACGAGCACGAGTGCGCTCGGCGTCTTACGTTCTGTCGCGGAGAGTGCCGCAACGCTGTTGAGAATGGGCAAGGCGAACGCCGCCGTTTTGCCGGTGCCGGTTGCCGCCTGGCCGAGCACGTCGCGCCCGGCCAGTAGAGTGGGGATCGCTTCACGTTGGATCGGCGTCGGCTCTTCGTAGCCGAGCTCGGACAACGTCGCGACGAGGTTAGGGTGGAGTCCCAGCGCGACGAAACCCTGCGGATCAGCGAACGGCTCTCCGTTCTTCCTTGTTTTCATGCTCGTAACTAAGTGGAGCCGGGCACGTTCTCACAGGCGTATTCGTTGCGCTCCCACACTGATGCCGCCGTAGCGGGAACCTACTTTGTCCACACCAGCGTGGCGCAAATCGAGGTCGACCCCGACGGTTGCGTCACGTTGTAGAGCGCAGGAATCTCAGCGGCATGTGTGTAAAGTTCGATCGCCACAACCATCTCAGGACGGAGCCAGCTGAAGAGGAACCTGTCAGGGCGAATTCGCACTCCGTCCACATAGAGATTCTGTGTACAGAGGCCACGACCGGTCAGATGCGGAAGGTTAGCCAGAGAGGTTATCCGGCGAAGCTTCTCTTCGGTCACGAAGGCAGACGCCGGAGCCGCCGCTGTCACGCGCCGCTCGTAGAACCCGTTGAGTTCGAGGATCCGCAGGGTATCCGCACGCCCACGGTCCCGGCTCGAAGCCCGACGGGCCGTCAGGACGCCGGGCACCGGTTGAGGTAGCGGGACCAATGTGAAAGAAAACGTGCGGTCGCTGCTCGCATTGGTGATCAAACGCGTCATCGGGCGGTAGCCGATCTTGCGCAGCGTGATCAGAGAACCAGCACTGTCGACGTGGCTCAGGGCAACGGTCCCGCTGGCGGTGGTGCGCGCGGAAGTCCCGGTGCGGAAATCCAGAACCTGCACATCGTCCAGGGGTCGTCCCGTTACGGAATCGGAAACGGTGATCAACAAGGGCCGTTGCTGGAGCTGGCCTGCAACCGGGAGCGAGCCCGCGACCATCGCCGCGAGCATGATGGCTACGCGCAGCCAAACCACGAGCAGTCGCGATTGGGACCCATCGCCAACGCTCCTAGGTGGACAAACCATAAAAGCCGGAACGTCTATTCGGCGACTCGAGGACCGGAGGTTCTGCGAACCAGCGGGTGGCGGAACAGCGCCCAGACCAGGATCGGCAACCCGAACAGACTCGGCGCAAGCCAGTACGACCAATGCGGCAAGTGCTTCCAGACCGGCAGACTCGGGCCGTTGTCGACATAGAAGGCGGTGAGCAGCAGGATGTAAGAGAGCCCCATCCCAGACATGTGGATCCGGGGCCAACCAGTCCAAAGATGGCGCCGCGCGGCACGCCCGATGAAGCCCGCTCCGAACGACAGAATGCCGAGACTGAGTAGATGGTTGTCGTGAGGCCAGCGTAGTATGGATAGAGCGGTCATCGATACGAAGACGATTACCAGGCTCCAGTAGTAGAACGTGCCGGCGGAAGGATGTCGGCCGACGCGCTTCGGACTGAGCAAGGCAATCGCGCCGGCGATGACGCAGCTGAGACCCGCCGCGACGTGCACAGCGACGACAGTAAAGAAAACTGGCGAGGATGACGGGATCGGGATCCCGAGGACGACGATGCCCTGGTCTGTCAATGTGAGACCTCGTCGCGTTCGCCTAACGGAACCGCCACCAGAATGGGGTCAGACTCCATTTCGTTAAGATGAGTCAGACTCCATTAACCGGTAATTGGAGTCTGACCCCAATTACCTGAGCCGACGTACATTGAGGAGTCTCTGGCCATGGACCTCGATGCGCTCCTTCCCGACCAATCGGCACGAGCAATTCCGGACGGCGAGCGGCTTCACGTTGCTGGAGATTGTCGTCACGCTGGTTCTGCTCGGACTCGCCGCCGCCATGGTTGCCCCCGCATTCCGGCGAGATCCGAATCCAGAAGGAGAAATGCGGGCCGTCGTTGCCGGCGCCCGCGAATCGGCAGTGCGGCGGGCGCAGACACTCGTGCTCCGTGTCGATGATCGGGGTGCCTGGCGGCTTACACCAGTTGGTGACACGATCTCAATAAGGTCGGGAGTTCTTTCCGGAGGGCCTTTGACGCTGAGGATCAGCCCACTCGGCGCTTGTTTCCACGACGAGCCGTCCCTCGCGCCGGACTGGGACGCAATCGCCTGCACGTCCCGCCGAGGAGCGCGGCGATGACCCTCCTCGAAGCGTTGGTCGCGCTCGTCATCCTCGGTGCGTCAGCCGCCGGCTTCCTCGGCGTCTTCCAGAACGGAGCGCGCTCGATGCAGTCGGCGGCCGAATGGAACCGCGCCACCGAGGCCGCGGAAGCGGCGATCGAGGAATCCGTGCGCGCGAGGTTGGCGGGTACAAACGAGCCACTCCAGATGGACGGCATCAGTTTGCCGACCAGCGTGGCCGTGCAGCCGTGGTCCACAACCGTGGACGACGTGGTCGTTCACGTAGCACTGTCTGACGGCCGAACCATGACGGTGCACCGACTCGTCAGGCGCCGGTGATCCGAAGAGCATTCACCCTCATTGAAGTCATGGTGGCGATTGTCGTCACCGGTGTCGTGGTCTCCATCGCGTACGCGACGATGCAGGCCGGGTTCGAGACGTCCGACCGACTCGCGTTCGCGCAGGGTGGTGACGAGCGCGAGATCGTGGCGCGCTCAATTCTGGCTCGAGCCATTCGGCACGCTGTGCCAGGGACCATCGGCGGTTCGCCGGTGTTCGTTCTCCGTGACCAGTCCGAGGGGACTGCACTCGGCGATGAGCTGCGGTTTCGAACGCGCGGCGTCTCCGAACCGCTCGGCGCGAGTGAAGTCTGGGAGGTTTCACTCGTTCCAACGCCCGATGGCCTGTTGCTCACTGGCTTTGCTGTCGACGATACGGTCAGGTCGTTCAAGTCGGTTCTGCCTCGCCTGCGCTCGATAGACATTCGTGTAAGAGGCCGCGACTTCCGCGACGGATGGCTCGAGACGTGGAGCGTTCCCGATCGCAGCCCGGTCGCAGTATCGATTGCGTTCCTGGCCGCGGACAATCGAATGATCGGGGCGCCGCTGGTGGCGCGTGTCGGGTTGGAGGGGAATCCATGATGCTCCAATCGCGACGCGGTGTGGCCCTGGTGCTGGTCCTGTGGATCGTGATCATCCTCGGAGGCATCAGCGCCGGCGTCGTGCGATCGGCCCGCACCTCCACCGGCATCGCCGCCAACGCACGGGCGGGGGTGATCGCGCGTGCCGCGGCCGAAAGCGGCATCGAGGCATTGGTGGCTGCCATCGAGGACACTCTCGCGAGCTTCGACGATCCCGCGGAACGGAGGGATTGGCTCAACGCGTTCAGCATGCGCACGAGCGCCGACTCGTTCACGTTGGGCGATGGCAGGTTTTTGGTGACGGTCGTCGACGTGAGCGCTCGGCTCGACGTGAATGCAGCGACCGAGTCCGCGCTCCGGACATTTTTTTCGCAGTTCACCGATCCAGCCGAAGCGGCCGCAATTGCCACCGCGATTCGCGGCCGGATCGACTCGGGCGGTGCGACGCGGGAAGTCACACCACGTCCGCTCACCGTCACTCCCATCCGAAGCCTCGAGGAATTGCGCGTCGCCCATCTCGTGCCTGACGCCATCCTCGAGCACGCGGTCCAGTACCTCACGGTTGACGGCGACGGCGTGATCAACTCGCGGACCGCATCGGACACAGTGCTCGTCGCGGCCACCGGCGAACTTCGCGACGAGCCAAGCCGGCTGCTCCTGATCAGTCGCGGGTGGGTTTCGGGTCATCCACTTACCAGTGAGATTCAGGCCGTGTACGCACTGACTGGAAACCGGCTCGTATTCTCGCACTGGAGGGAGCGCTCGCTGTGAGCGGTCGCGCCGGGGTGGAACTCACACCGACAGCGGTGCGCATGGTCCGGGTCACTTCGTATACCGGTCGCGTCGTGGACCACGTCGAGATCCCTTGGAACCCGCAACGACCCGGAGATGCCGTCGCCGCGTTGCGCGCGAAAGGCGGAAATGTGCAGGGCCTGTCGTTGGCGATTGGACTCGGCTTCCTGGACGTCGTCCGCGTCGACGTGCCGCCGGTTGCTCCTCCGGAGCGCACGAAAATCGTGGAGCTGGAGCCGGATCGGTATTTCGCGTCGGCCGGCCGAGAGACGCTCGTGGTCACCGTCGCGCACGACGAGCCGATCGCGTTCGGCACTCCCGCAGGTCTTGTCGACTCATGGATCAAGGCGTTCGAGACTTGGGCGCCGCTGAATTGGGTGGAGCCATCTCCCATCGCGCTGGCTCGCGTCCTCCCTCCGAACACGAGCGGGGCGTTCCAGGTCGAAGCCGCGCAGGGCGAGTTCGGCGTCCTGCGACTGGACCGCGGCCGCGTAAAGTCCGTTCGCCGAACACCAGACAAGTCGGCCATTGGCGATGCTCGGGCGGTGCCCGTCATTGAAAACCTGACGCCACAATTTGCCGCCGCATTCGGCGCGGCGAAGAGGCGCTCGCAAAACACCCGCGGAGCTCCGGCCCTCGCGCCTGACGAGTGGAGGCGCCGACTTGCGGCGCGCTCGCGCACGGCTATTGCGATCAGCATAGTAGCGGCGGCCGCGGCGATCGTCTTTGCGATCTGGGCAGCGGACCGCTGGCGTGAGCGCACGTTAACCGGGCTCGAACAGCGCATCGCGCAAGTCGAGGCTCGTGGTGCGGCCGCCGACACCGCGCTCCGCATGCTCCGATCGCGCGAGGCCGAGGCGCAGGCCATCGGGGAGATCGCCGCCAGTCGCGCGGACCCGTTCACCGCGCTTGCAGCAATCAGCTCGGCGCTGCCCCGTGAGGCGAACGTGCTTTCGGCCCGCGCCAACGGGAATGACTGGCAGATCGACGGCACCACCAGCGACGCTTCTTTGCTCGTTCCGCTCCTCGACCGTCACGAACGATTTGACAGCGTACGGTTCCTGTCGGCGAGCAGTCGATATCGCCAGGCGAACCGTTCATACGAGACCTTCTCCATTGCCCTCCGTTTTCGGCCGTAGCATAGAACCGCGGGAACGCCGCACGATCGTCGTCGGCGCAACCGTCGTCGGCGTGACGGCCGTTTTTGTGCTCGGTGTGTTGCCGTTGGCCCGTCGCTGGAGCGAGCGGGAAGCGCTCATCGCGGCCACGCGCGAACGACTGGCGCGCGTCGAGTCGATTGTGGGTCGGGAGTCGGAGCTCGCCGACGCGACTCGCGCGATCGAAGCGCGGCTGGATGCCGGCGCCACCAGACTGGTACGCGCACGAACGGTGTCGCTGGCTGCGTCGTCGGTCCAGGCGCTGGTCCGGGATTACGCCCGAGCGAGTGTCGTTACGGTGACACGCCTCGACGCGGCCGGTGCGCCGCTATCGATCGGCGGTACCAGCGTGGCTCTTCCCGCGACGATCTCCGCCCAGGGGGACATTTATGGCGTGGCTGATTTCCTGCGCCGCCTCCAGAACGGTCCGTGGCTGGTCGAGCTCACCGATTTCGCCATCGCGCCGAACCCGGTGCTTCGCGGCAACATCCTGCAGGTGTCCATCGGCCTCCGGGCTCCGATCGCGCTGGAGCCCTAACGCATGGGAGCGAACGAGGTGATTCGCGCTGCCGGAGTTGTGGCGCTGGTGCTTGGTCTGGGGTTTCTGCTCGCGCCCGCGAATACCAACGTCGAACCTCTCTCCTTACCTGAGTCACCCGGCGTTTCATCGCTGCCGCCTGGCGGTCGCGCTGACGCGGATTCCCTGACGGAGGACATCATCCTCTACAACCTGTTTTCGCCGACACGAACGGCTCCGTCGCGGCGGTACTCCGCGACGGCCAGCGGACAGGATCCGGACCCGTCCGGAATGTCGCCGGAGACAAACACCAATCCGTCATCGATGGCAGGTTTCGCCCCGGAGCTCATCGGCACCGCGGTTTCCGAACGGCCGGGAGAGACGAAAGCGCTGCTGCGATTGCTGAGCACTGATCCCACGCCGCGATTGTACGCGGTGGGAGATCGCGCGGGCGGCTATAGTGTTGTGTCGATCGATCCGCGGTCGGTGGTGCTGGCCGGCCCTCGCGGTCGCGTTGTCCTTCGTTTGCCCGAGGACGAGGAGAGCCACTCGTGAGGCATGTTACCGCAGGAACCGGTCTTCGCCGAGCGATGGCCGTGGTCGCGATGCTCAGCCTTCTCGGAGTCGCGCCAGCGCGCGCCCAGGGTCCGCAGCTCGACTTCCGGGACGCGCGACTCGTCGACGTGATTCGGTCGATCGCGTCGCTGGCGGGGCTGAACGTTGTGTTGGCGGACATTCCAGACAAACGGATCACGTTCTCGACGACCGCGCCGACGTCACCGGCGGACCTTCCGCGAATCCTGGAAACCGTGCTCGAGGCCAACGGACTGGTGCTCATCCAGCAGGGTACGGTGGCGCAGATCTATCCGTTAGGCGCGTCGCTCCCGACGGGACAGGTCCGCTTCGGGACTGACTTTCCCGATCCGCCGCCGTTAGGCCTCGTCACGCAGCTCGTCCCGCTCCAGTCCATGCAAGCGGACGAAGGCGCGGCCGCCCTCCGGCCGATCCTTTCGGCATCGGCGCGCGTGGAGCCCATTGCCCGCTCCAACGCGCTGCTCATCACCGACCGCGGGATTCACGTGGCGCGGTACATCGAGCTTCTGCGTCAGCTCGACCAGCGACCGCAGGGTGAAGCTGGGCTCCGCACGTACGTCGTTCCGCTCAAGTACGCCCTGGCCGACGATCTCGCGGAATCCATCGGACGCCTGTACGGGATCGTGGTCGCGTCCGGAAGCGGCCGTTCGTTCGACGACCTGAGCCTCTCGCGGTCGCTCGAAGGGTATCGGCAGCGGGAAGCGGACACGTTCCGCATGCGTTCCGTCGCGCCGTCCGTGTCCGATTCGGCGCGCGGCGACAGCGGACGCGCTCCGGGCGCCTTGATCGGGCAGACCACCCTGGTGGCCAGCGGTCCGACCAACGCGCTCATCATTCGAACGGCCCCGCCCAACTACCCGTTGCTGCGCGAGACCATCCAGGCACTCGACGTCCGCCCCGTACAGGTGCTCTTTGAAGTCACGGTCGCCGAGATCACGTTAGGCAGGGGGGATGAATACGGCATCGATTGGGGCCACGTGGGCGGGAGCACGGCGACGACGTTTGGTGACCCCGCCGCCGCCGACACGGCGGTCTCGTCCGGCCTGCTGATGCGATTCATCTCGCTCCGCAACGCGGACATCCGCGCTGTCCTCCGGGCGATCTCGTCGAAGTCCAAGGTTCGCGTCCTCTCCACGCCCGAGCTGCTGGCGATGAACAACCGTGAAGCACGCGTGCTGGTGGGAAGCCGTGTCCCCTTCGTGGCGTCCACGCGTCTTGGCAACGACGTCGCGATCGATCGCTCCGTCCAGTACGAAAACGTGGGAACGCAACTCACGCTCATTCCCACGATCAACGACGATGACTACGTGAGTGTGCGGATCCTGCAGGAGGTGAGCAGCCTTACGACCAGGACCGTCGCGGCCGCACTCGATGCGCCGGTGATCGCCACGCGTGAGGCATCGACGCGGGCGGTGATCCGCAATGGACAGACCGCCGTGATCGCGGGCCTGATCGGTTCGAGCGACGAAGACGTGGAACGGGGAATCCCCTTCCTCAAGGACATCCCGATCCTCGGCTGGCTGTTCAAGAGCAAGAGTATCGTCCGCAACCGAACGGAGCTCGCCATCTTCGTCACGCCGTACGTTGTCCGCTCCGATGCCGATGCCGACGCCCTCTGGCAGCGGATCCGGCGGCGCATCAACGGCGCGTCCCCCGGTACGTTGCCCGACACCGGCGTCGTGCGGCCGCCGGAGCGTTAGGCAGGGTCATGGACCTGCGGGCCGCCGCCGCTGGAACGCTCGCCGCCAGGCTGTCGCCGCGATACCTGGAGGAGCACCGCCTCATCCCGCTGGAGATCGACGGGAACGGAGTGTTGACCGTCGCGGCGGGCACGGCGCTCGATCCCACGGTGCTCGACGAGCTGTCGCGACTCTTCGAGCGACCCGTGCGCGCGGTGCCCGCCGAAGCCGCCGAGATCCGCGCCGCATTGCTTGCCGCGCGCCCCGCGACGCCCACCACCACGGACGCCGTTGCCGCCACCGACAACGGAGACGAGCCGGCCGCGCTCGGCGACCTCCGCGCGATGGCCAATGAGGCGCCGGTCATCCAGTTCGTCAACGTCATGCTGCTCGACGCGCTCAAGGCCGGCGCGAGCGACGTGCACGTTGAGTCGACGACGGAAGGCTTGCGCGTGCGCGTACGACTCGACGGGGTGTTGCGCGACGTTTCCATGGTGGGGAAGGCGCACCAATCGGGGATCATGAGCCGCATCAAGCTGCTCGCCGGTCTCGATATCGCCGAGCGTCGGGTGCCACAGGATGGTCGCGCGCGACTGGCGCTCTCGGAGCGGGAGGTCGACCTCCGCGTCTCCACGTTGCCAACGCTCTACGGCGAAAGCGCCGTGGTGCGAATCCTGGATCATTCGGCGCAGGGGCGCGGGCTGGCGGAACTCGGGCTGCCGGCGGAGCTGGAGGCACGCGTCGATCAGTTGATCCGCCGTCCAACCGGCCTAGTTCTCGTCACCGGACCTACGGGATCGGGGAAAACCACCACCCTGTATGCCGCGTTAGGCAGGATCAACGCCCCCGGCGTCAAGATCCTCACTGTCGAGGATCCGATTGAATATCGACTGAGTGGTGTGACGCAGATCCCCGTAAACCGGCGCGCGGGCCTGGGTTTTGCCAACGCGTTGCGATCGATGCTCCGCCACGACCCCGACATCATCATGGTCGGTGAAATGCGCGACCGCGAAACCGCGGAAATCGCGGTGCAGGCTGCGCTCACCGGGCACCTGGTCTTCTCGACGCTCCACACCAACGACGCGGTGAGCGGCGTAACGCGGCTCGTCGACATGGGGATCGAGCCCTATCTCGTGTCCGCGACGGTCGAGGCGATTCTCGCCCAGCGTCTCGTTCGCGTGTTGTGCGATGAGTGCGCCGAGGCGTACCAGCCGGCGACGGCGGAACTGGCAACGGCTCCGCCGAACATCGGGGCACGTCGCTCGTTCAGGAAGGCGCGTGGTTGCGACGTCTGTTCCGGTTCGGGTTACCGCGGGCGCCGCGGCACCTACGAGTTGTTCGTGCCTTCGGAACGGGTTCGCGCCCGTGTCGCCCAGGGTGCAACGCTCGATGAACTTCGAACGCTCGCTCGAACGGACGGGCTGGTGTCCCTGCGCGAGGCGGCGTGGCAGGCAGCGGCGAGTGGCATGACCTCGATTGCCGAAGTGCTCCGCGTGACGGCGGAGGAGGAGCGGTGACGGGGGGCGAGCCCTTCCGGTACCGCGCCGCGACCGGCACGGGGGAGCTGGTCGAGGGTGTGGTGCACGCTGGCTCTGCCCGGGACGCGGCCGACGCGCTGCGCCGCCAGACGCTGGTGCCGGTGAACATCGAACCCGCAACTCGTCAGGCGCCACGGCAGGTCCGGTCGCGTGGGAACCAGCGTGAAAGCACCGCGGCAGCCATTCGCACCGTCGCCACGCTGTTGTCGGCAGGTGTTTCGCTCGAGCGGGCGCTCGAATTCGCCGGTCGTCATGCTAGTCATCCCCGGATAGCGGACGCGTTTCGCGCCGTGCGGTCTGACGTGCAACGGGGCGTAATGCTGTCCGACGCCGTCCGAAAGCAGGCCGTGCTGGGTGCCTTTGCGGCGGCGGTCTGCCAGGCTGGCGAGGAGAGCGGCACACTCGATCAGGCCCTTGAACGGTTGGCCAATTGGTATGAGAGCGAACAGGAACTCCGGAGCCAGGTTCGCACCGCGTTGATGTACCCGGCGTTGATGGGCATAGTCGCCGGACTCGGTGTTTTCATCCTCCTGACCTTCGTGGTCCCACGATTCGTCTCCATACTCGGCGACATCGGCGGGGAGCTTCCGCTCTCGACGCGCATTCTTGTTGGCGCGAGCCGTGTCATCGTCGGTGGATGGTGGATCTGGATCCCGCTTGTTCTCGTGGCCGTGTTCCTGACACGCCGGTGGCTCGCGGAGCCGGCGAATCGACAACGTTGGCACGCGACGCGACTGACGTTCCCGGGAATCGGCGCGCTCGAGCAGAGCGCGGCGACCGCTCGTTTCACCAGTGCGCTCGGCGTGCTGCTCAACAGCGGCACACCCATGCTCGCCGCGGTGCGCGTGGCGCGACAGGGAGTCACGAACGAAGCAATCGCCGTCGAACTGACTGCAGCTGGCGAGCGCATCGCCCGCGGTGAGCGGGTGGCGGAATCATTGTCGGGTGCACTCCCACCGCTCGCCGTCGAACTGCTGGCTGCCGGCGAGGAAGGTGGGCGGCTATCGGAGATGTGCGTTCGGGTTGCGGCGGTGCATGAAACATCGGTGACGCGTTCACTGCGCACAGTGGTGCGATTGATCGAGCCGGTACTCATTCTCGTCTTCGGCGCGATTGTGGGATTTATCGCGCTGGCGATGCTCCAGGCGGTCTACAGCGTGAACATCGGGATTCTCTGAGATGGGATCAGACAGCGGGTCCCGTTATACTGACCCCATGATGCCGCGTCGCGCCTTCACGCTGCTGGAGATCATCGTCGTCATCATCGTCCTGGCGTTGCTCGCCGCGTTGGTGGCGCCGCAGATCATCGGCCGAGTCAGTGAAGCACGGAGTGCCACCGCCAGGACGCAAATCGAGCTCTTTGGCACGGCCCTGGATAACTACCGCCTCGACAACGGGGCCTATCCCACGACCGAACAGGGACTTCCGGCGCTCCGAGAAAAGCCCACCCGCGCCCCGGTCCCCGCCAACTGGCGCGGCCCGTACGTGCGCAAGGCCGTGCCTAACGATCCGTGGGGGCGCCCGTACATCTACCGGTTTCCGGGTGAGCGGAACGCTGGCGCTTTTGACCTGTCGACTCTCGGGCGCGATGGACAGCCGGGCGGAACTGGTGAGGACGCAGATATCAACAACTGAGGGTGGAAGGGTGGAAGGGTGGAAGGGTGGAAGGGTTGGATGGCCACGGGGCTGGACGGTCGCGCCCACTTCCACCCTCCCACCCTTCCACCCTTCCACCCTCGTTCTACCGGCATTCTGCAACGGAACCCCCGGGTCGCCGGCCTTGCGCCGTTGAACCGGTCGAGGGATCGCGCCAAATCACCGCCGAACGGTGGCCGGAAATCACCGATCTCGGGGTACACCGCCTGCTGAGTGTCCTTGATGCGCAACCGGAGAAGCGACTTTCTGTCTTGCGGCAAAGTGATATTCGCCCGGTATTAACCCGATCGAGGGGCAGAGCGTCTATAAACGAGCAGCGCCAACGAGATTATCGCGGGCACGACGACACTGAGGATCGACATGTCGAGTCTCAAAGTGGAATCCGAAGCAGCACTCGCCGACGGCTCCGTCGAGCCCAAGCCTGAAACCGCCGAAGCGCAGGTCACCTCGCGCCGGCGCTTTTTCACGGCCAGCGCGACAGTCGCGGCAGCCAGCCTCGTCAGCGCCAGGGCGGCAGCCGCCCAGGGCACCGGCACCGAGACTCGGCGCGATATGGTCAGGCGTATCCTGGGCAAGACCACGCGTCCCGAGACGGGACCCGCCAAAAGCGTGCAGGTCTCGGCGGCGGCGTACGACAGCGCGCTCTCCAAGCTGGTTCGCCGGATCACGAACGGAGCTACGCCCGATGAGATGACCCTGGCCCGAAAACTCGGCTTCCAGGGTTACCTCAACTACCACCTGAACGCGTCGAAGATCGACGACGGCGCCGTCCAGGCGTACGTCGGGACCAACTATCCCTACGTGTCGCAAGACTCGGCACAGCTCTACCTGCTCGATCAGGGCGTCGTCTCGACGCAATTCCAGAATGCGACGATGTACCGCGGGGCGTTCAGCAAGCGCCAGCTGTACGAACGCATGGCGGAGTTTTTCAGCGATCACTTCAACATCGAATACGCGACCGTCGAATACATGAAAGTGCCCGACGAACGCGACGTGGCCCGCAAGTTCGCGCTGGGCAAGTTCCCGGACATGGTGCGCGCGAGCGCGCATTCCCCCGCCATGCTCGAGTACCTCGACAACACGCGCAACCGTCGCAACACCATCAACGAGAACTACGGCCGCGAGTTGATGGAGCTGCACACGCTGGGCGTCGACGGTGGCTACAGCCAGAATGATGTCCGTGAGTTGTCGCGCTGCCTGACGGGTTGGACGATCGCGTCCCGCGGTGTGGCGTTCAACTTCGATCCGAACGGCCATGACTGGAACCAGAAGGTGGTCATGGGCCAGGTCATTCCCGCACAGCCCACCAACTCCGGGCAGCTCGGCCTGCGCGACGGCGACATGATGATCGACTACCTCGTCGCCCACCCGAACACGGCCAGGTACCTCTCGAAGAAGATGATCCGCTGGCTCCTCCGCTACGACGCGACCGAGGAACAGATCTCGACGGTGGCGTCGGTCTACAGCAGCACGCAGGGTGACATCCCGTCAATGATCCGGGCGATTCTCACGGAGCAGAACCTGCTCGCGGCGCCCGCGAAATACCGCCGGCCCTACACGTTCGTGCTCTCGTGCCTGCGCGCTACGAATCCGGGCATCCTTCGATTGCAGAACGTGACCGGGACCCAACTCCGGACCCTCGGACAGACGTTGTTCGCCTGGGGTCCGCCCGATGGTTACCCGGACACCGCGGACTACTGGTCGGGCGGCGCCTTGCCGCGCTGGAACTTCGCGTACTACCTGGCCACGAATACGGCGGACGTACCGGTCGACATCAACAAGTTCATGACGACAGCGACGCCGGCGGCGGTGGTAGACTCGATCAACGCGGCGCTGTTCGCCGGCGAAATGCCCGACGCGCTGAAGTCCCAGCTCGTGGCCTACGCCGCGGGTGGCACGCTGAACGCGACCAGGGCCCGCGAGGTGCTCTCCCTGGCCTTGAGCTCGTCGACGTTCCAGTGGATGTGATGCAGGCCGCAACCTAACGAAACGAAGGACGGATGCCATGAGCGACGACCTGCACGACAACTGCGCCTGCCAGGAATACAACGAACTGGCGTCGCGCCGCGAGTTCCTGATGAAATCGGGAGGCGCCGTTGGCGCCGCGGCGTTCGCCGCCGCATTTCCCGAGTGGCTGCCGCAGGTATCCATCGCCGACGCCTTCATCGCCAACCGCGATGTCGTGGTGTCGATCTTCCTGCGCGGCGGCGCCGATGGGCTCAGCCTTTGCGTACCGTTCGGAGATCCGGAGTATTACCTGGGGCGCCCGACGCTGGCCCTTCCGCGGCCCGACAGCACCGACCCCAACAAGGTCATCGCGCTCGACAACATGTTCGGCCTTCCGCAGAACCTCGGCGGACTGTTTCCGGCGTACCAGGCCGGCAACCTGGCAGTCATTCACGGTTCCGGCCTGACCTACAACACACGGTCGCATTTCGACGCCCAGCGCTTCATGGAGGTCGGCAAGTCGAACGACCCCACGGTGAATACCGGCTGGCTCGGCCGCCATCTCGCGACGAGTACGCCAGCCCGCTCCGACGCATCTCTTCGTGCGATCGGGTTTTCGGACGGCCTGGTCGACACGCTCAAGGGTGGTCCAAAGACACTGCCGATTCCAAACCCGGCAGCCTACGGTCTGGGTGGAACGTCGAACAAGGCTGCCCGGATGACGTGGCTGCAGACCGACTACACCTCGACGCTCGAGCCAGCGAAGACCGCCGCGCTCGATGCCATTGCCACGATCAACCTGCTGGCCACACTCAACCTGGCCACATACGTCCCGGCGAATGGCGCGGTTTATCCGAATACCAACCTCGCTCGCGGCCTCAAGAACACCGCTGGCCTCATCAAGGCCGACATCGGACTTGAAGCGGCGCACCTCGACATTGGCGGGTGGGACACGCACACGCAGCAGGCAGGCGGCATGGCCGCTCGGATGACCGAACTGGGCGGCGCGCTCACCGCGTTCTGGTTGGATTGCATCTCCAGCGGACTGCAGCAGAACATCACCGTCGTCGTGGTCTCGGAGTTCGGCCGCAACGTTCGCGAGAACGGCGGACTAGGCACCGATCACGGACGCGGCACGGCGGTCTTCGCGCTGGGCCGCGGTATCGCCGGCGGCCGCGTCATCACGAACAACTGGATGAGTCTCGCGCGGGAAAACCTGCAGGATCAGCAGGACCTCAAGGTCAGCATCGACTACCGCGACGTGATCGCCGAGATCGTGAAGAACCGGTTAGGCAACAACAACCTGAGCGTGATCTTCCCTGGTTTCGTCCCGACGTTCCGTGGCGTGACCAAGGATGCGGTCAGCGGAAAGATCTCCTCCTCGCTGTGATTCTCCGGACGCGCGATCGACGCCCCGCCTATGATCGCCGCTCAGGGGTTGACCCTGACGGAGCCGGTCATGCCCGGGTGGAGCGTGCAGTCATAGGGGAATTGGCCGGCCACGGAGAACGTCCGCGCGACCGTGACGTTGCGCGTCTGCTGAATGTCCTGCGGCGCGCCCGTCTTGTTGTCGAAGATCACGTTATGAGCCGTCTGCGGAAACTCGAAGAACACCTGTTCGCCGACGCGGATGGTCACCTCGAACGGGATGAAGGAGTTTCCGGGCATCGTCACGATGGCGCTCGTGCCGACCGGAAGAACGGTCACGACGCGCGTTCCCTGCACGCCCTGAATCGAAGCCGTGATGCTGGTGCTCCCGGCCGCGGCCGCGGTAGCGAGCCCGCTGCCGTTGATCGAGACGATCGCCGGATCGATCGACGCCCAGGTGACCGCACCGGCGTTGGCGATCGTGTTGCCGCTCCCGTTGACCGCCGTGGCCGTGAATTGCGAGGTCAGGCCGGGACGCAGGGTACCCTGCTGCGTGGAGATCTGTACGGCAGCGACGGCCGTGCTGGAGACCGGATCGCCACCACCACAGCCGACGATCAGGACGGCCAGCATCAGGCACGACAGCGTTCTTCGGATCACAGTAGCTCCCTGAGTGTGCACTTGGTGAAGCTCCCCGAGAGACCGACACCTCGTGGTGAGCGCTCCCTGAACAATATCAGGTCCCACAAGTCTGTGATGCGCCCCTTTCTTTCCACCTTTCGGCGGTCCACACGCCGTGCTGTCTCTGCCTGCCTAACGGTACTCGCCGCGTGCAGCGGCGGCTCGGAGCCACCGCCGCCCGTCGCGTCGGTGGTCGTCACTCCCGGCTCGTCGAGCATTTCACCCGGCGGCACGGTGCAGCTCTCCGCGGTTCCGCGTGATGCCCAGGGGAATAGCCTGACCGACCGCCTGGTCGCATGGTCGTCGACAAATACGTCGGTGGCCACCGTGTCCACAGGTGGGTTGGTGACGGCGGTCGCGGTTGGCGGTCCGGTGACCATCGTCGCGACGAGCGAAGGCCAGGATGGATCGGCGATCGTGACGGTCATTCCTCCGCCGGTTGCGACCGTGAGCGTCGCACCCGCCGCGCCCACACTCACGCCGGGCGCGGTGGTAACGCTCGTCCCGACGCTGCGCGATGCCTCGGGCAACACGCTGACCGGACGTGCCGTAACCTGGACCACGTCGAACAATGGCGTGGCGACGGTTTCAGGAGCCGGTCTCGTCACCGCAGTCGCCGTTGGCGGTCCGGTGACCATCACGGCCACCAGCGAAGGACAGAACGGCACTGCGGCCGTCTCGGTTGTCGCGCCTACGGTAACGACAGTTTCCGTCTCACCTGCCGTCACCACCGTTGCGAGCGGTGGCACCACGCCGCTCAGCGCAATCGTTCGCGACCAGAACAACGTCATAATGACCGGGGTCGTCCCCACCTGGACCACGAGCAATACCTCGATTGCGACGGTTTCTCCGACGGGGCTCGTAACCGGGATTGCGGCCGGGGGGCCGGTGACCATCACCGCAACCGCCAGCGGCAAGGCGGGAACGTCGGCCGTCACGGTCACCAGCAGCCCCTGTGACGGGAGCACTCCCATCGCGATCGGCCAGACGCTGAACGGTGCGCTGGCATCGACAGACTGTACGCTCGATGACGGCTCGTTCATGGATCAGTACCAGATCGTGATCACCGCCAATGCACGACTTCAGTTCGACGTCGCCAGCACCGCGTTCGACGCGTTCCTGATTCTTTTCCTCCGGAATCCGGATGGCACCAAGGTCGCAGTCGGTTTCGACAACAACGGCGCCGGTGGTACCAACGCGAGGATCACGCGCGACGTGCTCGCGGGCGAGACGTACCTGGTCGGCGCCAATTCACTCAACGGTGGCGCGACAGGCGCTTATTCGGTTTCGGTGCAGACCGGCACCTTCATGATCGTCGGCGCCGGCGAGGGCGTCGCCATGAAAGCGACCAACGAAGCCATCGCCAGGAAGAAGCTTTCCAGCGTCGGGAAAACGTTGCGATAGGCGTTGGAGCGACCGATCTTCCGACGCCCGGTCAGGGTGTTGCGGTTCGGACTCCATCTCCTTCGCATGTTCCCCCCTCGCGGTTCGTTCCTTTCGTCACATACGCTCGGCGCCGCGGCGCTTGCGCTCGTCGCTGCCGCCTGCGCGCCGAGGACCGCTCTTGTCACGTCGTCCGTGAGCGTGCCCGGCGTGCGCTCCGTCGAGGTGTCATCGGGCGCAGCGGTTTCGTTTGACGCGCTCGTCGCCCGCCTTGCGCACGCCGACATTGTCTTCGTTGGCGAGCAGCACGACGACCCCGAAACGCATCGCGTCGAGCTCGGCCTCCTCGACGCGTTAGGCCGAACGGGACGACCGGTCGTTCTTTCGCTCGAGATGTTCGAGCGCGACGTGCAGGGGCTGCTCAACGAGTATCTCGCCGGCCGGATCTCCGAAAACGATTTCATCGCGAAGTCGCGCCCGTGGGACCGTTACGTCACCGATTACCGGCCAATGGTGGAGCTGGCGAAGGAGAAAGGTTGGCCGGTGGTGGCGTCCAATATTCCCCGCCCGATGGCCTCGGCGGTCGGACGTAAGGCGCTGGCCGCGCTGGACACGTTGACGCCCGCCGAGCGCGCCTGGGCCGCGCGCGACATCCAATGTCCCGACGATGCGTATCGCGCGCGCTTCATGGAGACCATGCGCGGCCATTCCAATGGCAACGCGGCGCCTTCACCCGGCGACACCCTGTCCACGGCGGTCGCCACGCGGTTCTACCAGGCGCAATGCATCAAGGACGAGACGATGGCCGAGTCCATTGTCGACGCGCGCACTCGTGCGCCGCGCAATGCGATCGTAGTCCATTACGATGGCGCCTTCCACAGTGATTATCGGCAAGGGACGGTGGATCGCGTCAGGCGTCGCGCGCCAAACACGCGTCTTGCGGTCGTCACCGCGGTTCCCGTGGTTGATCCGCCTGCGGCGACGTTGGCTGATCATGCGGGCCGAGCTGACTTCATCATATTCACCAAGCGAATCCCGGCAAAACCATCTGCACCACCGCGCCCACTGGAGCCTTAGCGGAAGCAACGTCAACATATTTTGAACGCAGAGGATCGCGGAGGGTTCGCCGAGGTTCGCGGAGTAGAACAAGAAAACCAAATAACAAGACCAAAGACAAAACAACAATGACATGACGTCACGTGCTTTTGGATACCAGAGCATTCCTCTGCGATTCCTCGGCGATTCCTCGGCGCTCTCTGCGTTCAAGTGTTTTTCGAACTTACAAATCACGCGTTAAGACTCACCATTAAGAGTCACGAGCCCAACTGCCATGAAACTCTCATTACTTGCCTCGCTCGCCATCGCGTTGTCGAGCGTATCACAGGCCCAGGACGCGCCGATCGATCCAGCCCCACGGCTGATCTCTGCCATCGAAGCCAAGGGCGCGCATTACTCGGAGCTGGCAAAGCAGATCTGGTCTTTCGCCGAGGTCGGATACCAGGAGGTGAAGAGCAGCGCACTTCTGGCGACTGAACTCGAGACGGCCGGATTCCGCGTCACGCGTGGAGTGGTCGGCATCCCCACCGCCTTCGTCGCCGAATTCGGTTCCGGTAAACCCGTCATCGGCATACTCGGCGAGTTCGACGCGTTGCCAGGCCTCTCGCAGGACGCATCGCCCTTGCAGAAGGCGATCGTCGCGAACGCCGCCGGCCACGGATGCGGCCACAACCTGTTCGGCGTGGGCTCCGCGGCGGCGGCGATTGCGGTCAAGGAGTGGATGACTGCCAACCGCATAACGGGCACGCTTCGCTTCTACGGCACACCTGCCGAGGAGGGCGGATCGGGCAAGGTGTACATGGTGCGCGATGGCCTGTTCAAGGACGTGGACGCCGTGATCGCCTGGCATCCCGGGGACATCAACAACATCAATGGCACCAGCTCACAGGGGAATATCACCGGGAAGTTCCGCTTCCGAGGGGTGAGCGCCCACGCCGCTGGTGCCCCGGAGCGCGGTCGCTCCGCGCTGGATGGCGTCGAAGCGATGGACGCGATGGTCAACATGATGCGCGAGCACGTGCCGCAGGACACCCGCATCCACTACGTCATCACCAACGGCGGACGAGCGCCTAACGTCGTCCCGGATTTCGCCGAGGTGTATTACTACGCCCGGCAGAACGACATGAAGATCCTGGACGACGTCTGGGACCGGATCCTGAAGGCGGCGCAAGGTGCGGCGATGGGAACCGGGACGACGGTCGATTTCGAGATCACCGGCTCCGTCTATCCGGTCCTGCTCAACGAGGTGCTGGGCAAGGTGATGTACAAGCGGCTGCAGCAGGTCGGCGGGGTGAAGTACACGGCCGAGGAAGCGGCCTTCGCGCAGGAGCTGCAGAAGTCGTTAGGGGCGCAGGCGCGGCCGATCGAATCGGCGTGGACGATTCCGGCGTGGGAGTTTGGCGGAAACAGCCCGGGCTCCACGGACGTCGCCGACGTGAGCTGGAATGTCCCGACCGTCCAGATCGACGCGGCAACGTGGGTGCCCGGAACCGCGGCTCACTCGTGGCAGGCGGTCGCCGCGTCAGGCATGAGCATCGGCGCCAAGGGAATGATGGTGGCGGCCAAGACCATGGCGCTGACCGCGGCCGACCTGTTTGCAGCACCAGCAACGATCGTGGCCGCCAAGGCGGAACTGGAGCAGCGGCGCGGGAAGGACTTCGTGTATCGCACGCGTTTGGGCGATCGGAAGCCGGCGTTGGATTACAGGAAATAGGGCAAATTGCTATTCGATGACCCCCGGCTATTCCGGTACGCTGCTGGTTAAGAAGCTGGGCATCAAACCTGGCACCAAGCTCGTGGTCGTCGGCGACGTGCCGAAGGAGTACAAGTCCTGGCTCGCTCCCCTGCCTGAGCGAGTCACAATCGCCGGTAAGGGCAAACCGCCGCTCGAAGCCGTGCACGTGTTCGTCACGAAGCGCGCTGACCTCGCGAAACATATCGAGCACCTGCGTCGCGCGCTCGTTCCCGACGGCTACGTCTGGATCTCGTGGCCCAAGCGGGCGTCGAAGGTGCCGACCAACATTACCGAGGACACGATCCGTGAAGTCGCGCTCCCGTTAGGCTTCGTCGACATCAAGGTCTGCGCGGTCAGCGAGGTGTGGTCGGGCCTGAAGCTCGTGATCAGGGTGAGCGAACGGAAAGCAGGAGTCGAAAAGGGAGGGTGATGGTTGAGAGTTCTCTGCCCGTCTGCCCGAACTACTCCTCCCTCAATGCTTGAACGGGATCCATCATCGAGGCGCGGCGAGCCGGAATCCAGCAGGCCAGCGCTGTCACCGCCAGGAAAAACGCGGCAATCGCAGCAAACGTCGCCGGATCCGTTGGACTGACGCCGACCAGCATCGTCGACATCACCCGTGTCACGCCGAACGCCGCCAGCAGGCCCACGACAATCCCCAGCACCGACAGTTTGAGCCCCTGCCCTGCCACGAGCTTCAGGATGTTCGCGCTGCTGGCCCCGAACGCCATGCGGACCCCGATCTCCGCCGTCCTCTGCCTGACGAGCGTCGACAACACGCCGTACAACCCGATGCCGGCCAAAATCGCGGCCACCACCCCAAACACGCCGATTAACACCAGGGCAAAGCGCGTTGGGGCGCGTGCCGGCTCGAGCAGCACGTCCATGGTCCGCATGTTGTTGATCACGTAACGCGGGTTCATCTCCTTGATCGCGGCGCGGATGGACGGCATGAGGCTCGACATGTTGCCGTTTGTTCGGACGACCCAGTTGTTCGCGTTGAACCCGATAAAGCCATTCGACACGTACATCGTTTCGCGCCCGTCGACCGCCAGCGATGCGTTCCGTTGGTGCCTGACGACACCGATCACCTCGAACCAGTCCGGATCCGGTCCGCCCGTCCGAGCCAGGAATCGTTGACCCACCGCCTTCTGGCCGGGAAATGCCTTCGCCGCCATCACATTGTCGATGATCGCCCGGTTAAGGCCCTGAGCGTTGTCACTTGCATCGAAGAAGCGGCCGTCAATGAGCTGCGTCTTCATCACGGTGAAGTATTCCGGTCGAACGGCCCGAAAATCAGCTTGCTGGTACAGCGCGGGATTGTTCAACGCCTCACCAGGCCCCCAGCGGACGTTCGAGCCGTTTCCATCCATCGGCAACGGATTGGCCGCGGTAACTCCGGTAACGCCCGGAAGGGAAGCCAGACGCTCCTGAATCCGGCTCGACACCCCTTCTCGGCCCTGCGCGGTGGGCTCCTGAACGTTTGCCAATCCAAACGTCACCACGCCGGACGGGTCGAAGCCCGGCTCGGCGCGTTGCAGTGCGATGAAGCTTCGGATCATCAACCCCGATCCGATGAGCAGCACGAACGCCAGCGCGACCTCGGCGGTCACCACGCCCGCGCGCAACCACCTTCCGGTGCCGGCCAGCGAGGAACTGCGGCCGCTCGACCGCAACATGTCGGCGACATCGACGCGGGAGGCACGAATGGCCGGTACCACGCCGAACAACAATGCTGAACCGATGGCCGCCGCGGCAGTGAACCCGAGCACTAGCGGGTCGAGGCCCACCTGGTCGAGCCGCGGCAGGTTCTGCGGCCCGATGGCGATCAGCACCTTGATGGCCGCCCAGGCCAAGCCGATGCCTAACGCCGCACCAAACAGCGCCAGCACGAGGCTCTCCACCAGCATTTGGCGCAACAGGTCGCTCCGGTTGCCGCCTAGCGCGGAACGGACCGCCAGTTCACGCTCCCGCTGGCTGGTGCGGACCAGGAGCAGGTTCGCGACGTTGGCGCAGGCGATCAGTAGCACGAACACGACGGCGCCCATCAACGTCCAGAGCGATTGCTTGGTGTTGGCCACCAGGTATTCGCGCATCGGCTCGACGCGCCAGACGACTCCGGCGGTCTCCTTGATCGGGAACCGCGTGCGCAGGTCCTTGACCAGCGTGTTGACCTCGTCCTGCGCGGCGCTCATGGAGGTGCCGGTGCGCACCCGTCCGATCGCGCGAATGAACACGTTGGTGCGTGAGCCGGCGGCGAAATCCTGTCGCAATGTCACGTAGAGTTCCGGGCGTCGTTCGATGTTCGACCCCTCGAACCAGAGCAGCTCCACTTCGGGCTCCAGGATGCCGACAACTTCGAAGCGCTGCGCGCCGCCGCCAATCGGGAACGACTTGCCGACTACGCTCGAATCACCGCCAAAGCGATCCTGCCAGAACTCGTGCGTCACGATTGCCGTCTGAGGTGGCGGTGGACCCGGCGGTGGTTGCTGCGCACCCTGCGCACCCTGCGCGCCCCCTGCACCCTGCCCTCCCGGCGCGCCCTGCCCCGGCGGTGGACCAAAGGGCAGCCCGTCCTCGTCGACAAAGTCGCGACCGAGCGCCACACGCTTGCCGAGCGTGCGGAAGATGTTCGGCGTGACGAATGCGACGCGCAACATCCGTGCTTCGCCGCGATCGTCGAACATCGGCTGTTGGCCAGTGTTCAGCCCGGCGACTTCGTCGAACGACTTCACCTGTTTGCGCAAGTCATCGAAATCCGCCGGGGCCATCGGAAAGTCCTTCACGTTCCGCGCGCTCAGGTCGCCGGTGACAAACGCCAGTCGATCCCTGTTGTCGTAAGGCAGCGGCTGGAGCAACACTGTGTTGACCACGCTGAAGATGGCGGTGGTCGCCCCGATGCCGAGCGCGATCGTGACCAGTGCGGTGACGGAAAAGACCGGCGACTTGATCAGTGTGCGGATGGCGAATCCGACATCCCTGCGCAGTGAGCTCATGATGCGCGGCCCAGGTGAATGTGGGTGGCTTTACATCCTCGTTCAGCCTACGTACGCTGAGCACCGTTGGTGCCGATTGGACACCGGATGGGGGCGAAACGCTTCCAGGATTTGTGCCTTCGAGGGCGATCGACGGCCAGAAGCCCTTCGCCCGGTGTGATTTACGTTGTACAGGGGTTCCCGGTCTCGAGTGTCGGTGTATCAAAGAACCGAATCCCACCAATTCCAATGAACCGCACACTCGTCTCTTTAGCCTTTGGCATTGCGCTCGCCGGCTGCGCGTCCTCGCGCCTGCCCACCGAGCCCGTTGTTATCTCGCTGTCCGAAGCCGCCGATTCAGTCAAGGTTCGCGTCGGCCAGACCATCGTTGTTGAGGGCATCCGAATCCGGTTTACCGCGGTCGAGTCCGACAGCCGATGCGGCAGTGACGTTGTTTGCATCTGGGCTGGCGATGCCGTCGCGAACATTGTCGTCGAGCAGAATTGCAACTGTGAATCGCCGGCGTTCGACCTGAAGCTCCACACGAATCTCGAACCGCACAGCGGCACCGCGTATGGATTCCGCGTTGAGCTCCTCCAGCTCGCGCCGTATCCGCGCGCGTCGACGCCGATCAAGCCGGATGCGTATTCGGCCTGGCTTCGGATAAGGCGTATCTAGGCACGCTCGGCAAACGAGTTGCAGAGAACCTTCGACGCTTTCGTCCCCCGCAAAAGACTTCAACACGGAGGTCACGGCGGTCACGGAGGCGGCCCGCGCGCGAACGGTTCGTCTCGTTCTCAGTTGGCAATGCGTCTGATGCCGCCTCGCAAACGCGCCACGTGGAAATTGATGAGCAGCCCGGTCGACAGCTTGCTCAAGCGGAGATGCGACAGCACAGCCGATCCCTGAAGCCTCGTGGTGGCCTGCGTGACCGCCGTGACCTCCGTGTTCAAGTGTATCTGTTCACGTTGGTCGCGCCGGTTCACGCCGCGATGAGCACCGTCAAGATGTGCGGAGCTCTGCCGGTACAGCACGGAACCTTCTTACCAAAAGTGGTCGCTAGGCACCGCCGCGCGATCCATCGCGCGGCGACATCGCGCGCGCCGACTTGCCTCGACACCGCGACCGGCGCAACGTTGGCGACCGTCGCGACTCAACGCGCGGCGGTGCTCTGAGAGGATTCGTCGAGCATGCCGAAGCGTCGTCGCGTGAACAGCCCCACCAAACGTCGCCAGCGAAAGGCCGCCGGTACCACGCAACCTCGGGGGGCGGCGCCCGCCGCGGTCGCAACACGTCCTGCAGCGCCGCGCCGCAAGTCAAACAAGACGGTACTCGTCACAATCCGCGCGTCGATCCGCTGGCCGCGACTCATCGAGGGCCACGTGCTGCCCTCAGCACCGTTAGGCAGGCTCGCCGAGGAGTGGACCTATCTCCTCCGGTCGCGTGCGCGTTGGGTCGACCATGACGATGTCCGCCCGAAAATCCGCGAACGGGCGCTCGACGACCTCGAGCAACTGGGATGCACCCGCAGCTTCATACGCCAGCTCGCAACGACGCAGCACGTCGAGGTCGAGCTGCATAAGCCCTCGAGGAACGACGCCGACGGCCGCGCCGCCTTTGAAGCCGCGGCAAGTTTCCCGTGGGAATACCTCATCAGCTGCGCGACGCGTGGTGCGGGTCGATTCCATCCAATCCTGATCACGCGCCTGATTCGAAATGGCGTCAGGCCAGTCATCCCTCCCCCGCCCAGTCGCGTGCTGTTCGTCGAGAGCGCGCCCGGACGTCTCTACGATGAATACGATTTCGAGTCGGAGCGGAAGCGCATTGCCGCCGCGGTGCGCGCCCGCGTTGAAATCATGCCCGATGGCGAGCGACGCGAGCCGGTGCATTTCACACCGTCGCCCGAATCTGGAGCTGACAATGCACCGACGCGCGTGATCCGGTTTGCGCTCACCGAGACCGAGCGGACGCTCTACAACACCGTGCGATCGGAACCGTGGGAGGCCATTCACGTGAGTGGTTTCGACACGCACCAGGCGGCGTCGGTCGTTCCCGATTTCTACGAGGCGATCGAGGAAAAAAAGCTGGTCTGGAAGCAGATCACCGAAAGCGAGCGCGTGGCTGACGGCATGATCCTCCGTGAGCAGAACATCAGCGAGCTTCCGGTACGGTACGACCAGCTCGCGAACATTCTCGTGAACAAGCGGCGGCCGCCCAGTCTCGTCACGCTGAACCTCTACCACTCGGGTGCGCGGATCGCCCGCGAGTTGGTGGTGCAGGGCGCCAACGCCGCGATTGGATTCCTGGATGAGATCGACGAGGAGCTGGCGGAGCTGTTTTTCCAGGCGTTCTACTGGGCCTGGTGCCGTCCCGGCGGCACGAGCCTGATCCCGCACGCATTTGTCGAGGCCTGGCGCCACCTGCACGGTCACGGCGACCGCTTGCACGGCACGGCCATCGTATTGTGGATGGGGACGAGCGTTTTCGCCGGCAGGGAGTTAGGCGCCGTTGCCGAGGCGCCTCCGGAGGAGCCCGCGCCGACGCGCGTTCAACGGCTCGCGACGCAAGCCGCCACGCCAATCAATGAACTGCTGTCCGTCGAGATCGAGGTCCCCTCGGAGATCAACTACTCGCTGCTGCATAACCAGCGGCCACTCCTCGGCAAGCTCACGTTGACCAGGCTCGTGAAAGATCCGCTCGAGGACATCAACGTGCTCGTCGAGCTCAACCTGGGCGCCGAGAACTATCCGTTCCGCTGCACGCTCCTCGAGCTCAAGGAACCGCAGCTGGCCATGGCGTCCATGGTCCAGATCCCGCTCACCGCTGCCCTGCCGCGCGGGCTCCGCGAGCGCGTGCATTCCACGGTCTACATCCGCATAGCCTGCGCGGGCCGCGTGGCCGCCGAATCGACGAGGCGTGTCACGCTCATCCCCGTCGACGAGTGGGTCGACGACACCGACAACAATCCGTGGCTGCCGTCGTTCGTGTTGCCGCGCGATCCCGCCATCCTCAAGATCATCCAGTCGTCGCGCCGATACCTCGTTGGCATCCGCGACGATCCGGCGGCTGGCTTCGACGGGTATCAGTCGGTGGACGAGACACTCGACGACCCGACCGAAGGTGTCGATGCGCAGGTGCGCGCCATCTGGACGGCGCTCGTGAACGAATACCGCCTGCAATACATCAATCCACCACCCTCGTATTCGGAACAGACGCAGCGATTGCGGACGCCGAGTGACATCCTCGAGTCAGGGACCGGCACCTGTATCGACCTCACGCTGCTGCTCGCCTCGTGCCTGGAGTACATCGACATCTTTCCGGTTGTGGTGCTGCTCACCGGCCACGCATTCGTCGGCTATTGGCGCTCCGAAGAAGTCTACGACGCGTTCCTTGAGATGGAGAAGACGCCGGCTCGCGTGCCGGCACCGGGCGATGCGGCGGCGCGCGCGGCCGCGGTGCCGTTCGTCGACCTTTACGGCTGGCGCCTGACGAGACTCCAGTACGATGAGATCATGACGTACGTCGCGTCAGGTGATCTCGTGATGCTCGAGGCCACCTACCTCACCTCCGCCAGCAGCTTTGCCGATGCCGTCGAGGAAGGGCGCGCCAACATGCGCAGCAAGCGGCAGTTCGACAGCCTGCTCGACATCCGCTCGGCGCGCTCCGCCAAGCCGCCCGTAACTCCGCTTCCGATCATCGATCACCCCTGACATGACGGGCCCTCAGATTCCCGATCGTTCGCGCTTTGCGTCTCAGGTGGATGCGGCCGACAAGGCGGATGACCTGTTCCGCGAGTTCTACGTCGAGCCCATCGACGACGACGAGAACGACATCAGCGCGTTGCGGCGTCGCCGGCGCCGCGTGGCGAACAGCCTCGAAAGTCCGGTGCGCGCGGTCACGCTGGTCGAGGAGGACGGCGTGTTGTACTGGCGGGATGGGGTGCCTGGACGCGCCGCCGGAACGCGTCGTCGCGGCCGGAGACGTGGAGCAGCCGAGGAGCCGGAGGGGACGTACGTCATGACCCGCGAGTTCCCGCCCCTGGCGCCTAACAAGGTGATCGACGCCATTGGGGCGCTGGATCGACGGCTGAACAAGTCGATCGAGCCGTCCCTGCGCTCACGGCTTCGCGAAGTGCGGCAGCGCGCCGACGGCGCATTTGAGTTCGTCGCCGGTGACGCGGCCGGTCCGTTCACGGGCCGCACGCTGCTGTTCGTGCATGGCACGTTCACCAACGCCGAGAACATGTTGAACGAGTTCACGGTCGGGCAGCGCGCGTCCCGGTTCCTCAACCGCGCGACCCGGGGCGCGAACAAGTACGATCGCGTGTTGTTCTTCGACCATCCCACGCTTTCGGTCAGCCCCGTGATGAATGCGCTCGAGCTCGGTCGGGCGATGGCGGGCACCGGCGGAAACGTCGACGTCATCGCGCACAGCCGCGGCGGACTGGTCGTTCGGTGGTGGCTCGAGGCGTTCGGCAGTTCCCTGCGGTCCGCACCAGCGGCGCGCGTGCGAGCGGTGCTGGCCGGGTCACCGCTGCACGGCACATCGCTCGCGGCACCGGACAAGATTCGTGGCGCGATGAGCCTGCTCTCGAACATCGGGACGTTTGCCGAAAAGACGATGAGCCTGGTCGGCGTCGCCAATCCGTTCCTCTGGGTCGCGGGGAAACTCGTCGAGGTGATCGTATCGATCACCGGCGCACTCGCGAAGACCCCATTGGTCGACGCACTCACCGCACTGATTCCGGGTCTCTCGGCCCAGTCCGCGGTCTCCAACAACCACGAGCTCAGCCGTCTCCGGATAGGACCTGTGGCAGTCGACCCAGCGTATTACGCCATCAAGTCGAACTTCGAGACGAAAAACCCTGGCTGGAGATTCTGGCGCAACTTCCGGAAGGATCGGGCCGGCGACCTGGCCGCCGACATCGTTTTCCCGTCAAGCAACGACCTGGTCGTCGACACGTGGTCCATGGATGACTTCGGCGTCCCGAAGCTCAAACTCGCCGAAAAAGCGTGCGACTTTGGAACCTCGGAGACGGTCTGGCATTGCAATTACTTTCGGCAGGACCGATCGATCGACCATATCGCCAGCGCGTTCCGCCTCCCGCTCGACTGAGGCCTAACGGCCGGGGCTGCTGTAAGTTGTTATATTAGGCTCGTTGCGTTGCAGGCCCCGTGTTCTTCCTTGTTCAGGCAAGGTCGTCGGTCACTCGTCAGGCAGCGTCAGGCAGGTGGCCCGGTCGTTGAGCAACGTGAGGAGGTGGACTGGTGGCGTGGCGATCCTGGTCGTTGCGGCAACGTCTTGCGTTTGCGATCTGCGGAGCACTCGCCGTCGGGATTCTTGCCTTCGGCGCCGCCGCGTGGCGCGAAGTCCGGCACGCTGCTATCGACGCAGCCCATGCGCGGCTCGAATCCGTCACCACGCGGATCGCCAATATCCTCAGCAGCTCGGTGGCGTCGCAGAAGTCTCAACTCGCGGGTGTAGCGCGCGATCGCGGCGTCCAGCTGCTGGCGCGCGGTGACTCCGGCTCGGCCAGGGATAGCGCCAACGCGCGGTTGCGCCGCGCCGACTCGACACAGGTTTCCGTCCTCGCGATCGAGATCTGGAGCGCCGCAGGCGCACTGACATACTCAACGAATCCATCGGCCTCGGGCATCGAAGACGATGGCCGGCGCGAACTGATGTCGTTGCTGGGACGCGGCGATTCGGCAGCGGTGGGACCGATCCACGTTCATGGCGACACGCTGCTGTACGCGACCTTTGGTCCGATTCGCTCCGGCGGTCCGGTGACTGCCTGGGCCGCGGTCTGGCGACGCCTGGCGTCGGCCAACGAATCCCGCTCGCTTTCCGACCTGATTGGCACGCAAGCCCGGCTCTCGTTAGGTAACGCCAGCGGCGAGGTCTGGAGCGACCTCAGTCGGCCGATCCCTGCGCCGGCCGCGCCGCCAGGAGGCGTCACCGACACGACGTTCGTCGGCGTCACGGCGGATGGAGAACGCGTCCTGGGAAGTCGCGCACCGATAGCGGGTTCTCAATGGCTGATTGCGATCGAGTTTCCCTTTGACGAGATCGTTGCCCCGATCAGCGGCCTGGCGCAGCGCCTCGCGATTTTTGCCGCCCTGCTCCTGCTCCTCGGCGTCTTCCTCGCCTTCAGAATTGCCCGCTCACTGACCCGTCCCATCGCCGAATTGGCCGCCGCCGCGGAGGGTCTTCGTGCCGGCGACTATTCGCGCCGGGCCCCCAATGGTCGCGGAGACGAAATCGGGGCGCTGTCCACCGCGTTCAACACGATGGCGGAAGCGATCGCCGATGCACGCGTCAAGCTGCAGGCCCACACCGAAGACATTGAGCAACGGAGGATCGAGCTCACTGATGCGTTGCGCGAAAACGCGCAGACCATGGCCGAGCTCGATGCGGTGCTCACCAGCGCGCCCGTTGGCTTCGCGTTCCACGACCGGGACCTTCGTTATGTGCGCGTGAATGATCGGCTGGCGTCGGCGATGGGGCGAAGCCCGTCCGAGATCGTCGGCCGCCGCCCGAGCGAGTTGTTGCCGGGCATCGGCGCTGAAATCGAGGAAGGGTTGTCGCGCGCGCTTGCGACCGAACAGGCGGTCCTCGATCTCGAGCTGGCCGGTCCCAGCCCGCAGCGCGGCGAGCCGGCGCGCGAATGGCTGGCGACCATGTTCCCCGTTCGCACGCGCGAGTGGGAGCTCGTCGGCATCGGGTCGGTGCTCGTCGATATGAGCGCCTACAAGGGTCTCGAGCGCCAGTTCCTGCAGGCCCAGCGGATGGACGCGGTCGGCCGCCTGGCCGGCGGTATCGCGCACGACTTCAACAACATCCTCACCGCGATCGCGAGCTTCACCGAATTCGGCATTCGGGCGCTCCCTGCCGAACACGCCGCACTCGACGACCTCCAGCAGGTGCGGCAGGCCGTCCAGCGCGCGGCTGGTCTCATCCGCCAGCTGCTCGCGTTCAGCCGGCAGCAGGTCATGCAGCCGGTGGTGCTGAACCTCAGCGACGTGGTGCGGAACCTGGTGCCGATGTTGCGCCGGCTCATTCCGGAAAGCGTGGCGCTGCACAGCTTCCTCGATCCCGAGCTCTGGGCCGTTCGCGCCGACCCGGTGCAGATCGAGCAGATCCTCGTCAACCTGGTCGTGAACGCGCATGACGCGATGCCTAACGGCGGCACGCTGACGATCACCACGTCGCAGGCCACGCTGGACGAGGGGTACATCCGCGATGGGCACCGTGACGCCGCCATCGGCGACTACGCGGTTCTCTCCGTGTCTGACTCCGGCATCGGCATGGATGCCGCCACGAAGGCCCGCGTCTTCGAGCCGTTTTTCACCACCAAGGTGGCCGGCAAGGGGACAGGGCTTGGCCTCTCGACGGTGTACGGCATCGTGAAGCAATCCGGGGGCAGCATCTGGCTCTACAGCGAACCGGGTCGCGGCACGACGGTGAAGATCTTCCTTCGCCGGCACGACGAACCCGGCGAGACCCGGGTCGTGGAGGAGGCACCTGCGCAAATCGAGACGCGTCCGGCGCTCATTCTCCTGGTCGAAGACGATGACCTCGTCCGCATCGCGGCGCTCAAGGCGCTGCGCCGGCGTGGGCACCGCGTGCTCGAAGCGGTTGATGGTGAAGCCGCCCTTTCGGTCATCGCCCGTGAAAAGGGAACGATCGACCTCGTGATCACGGACCTGGTGATGCCGCGTCTCGGCGGCCGAGAACTGGGTGAGCGGCTCAAGGCCATGGGGCACGAAGCCGCCATTCTGTTCATGTCAGGCTACACGGGCGACGCCGTCACGCAGCGGGCGATGGTCGACGAAGGCTCGGACTTCCTGGAGAAGCCGTTCACACCGGACCAGTTGTTGCACCGCGTCGATGAGATCCTCCGCAGCCACCGTCCGGCCGGAGTCACTGGTGGGGGCACGGCTGACTCGTAAGGCGCTCGTACAGAACGGTCAGGACACTTTGAGCGCGGAGGCGCGCCGAGGCAGCGCCGAGGCGAACAGAGGAAGTCAAACTGGTCTTCAATTCTGGTTTGTAGTTGCTCACGATTCGTTTTATTCCGTGCCGCAGATGCCTGACGTGGAAGTTGATCACTAATCCCACCGTCCGTCGGCTGGCGTTATGTCATTTGTAGTCATTCGTTATGTGGTGCAGTGCCGTCACGGCGCCGTCACACCTCGGCGATACTCCGTGCTTCCTCGGCGCGCCTCCGCGTTCTTGAGGTTTTCTCTGGAAGGTACCGAACAAGCTCAGGTCGCGAGCGTCAGCACTCATCCCGCGCCCGGAAGAGCTGTCAGCTGGGCCGACACCGCTTTCCACGCGCCGTCTTTTCGCACCCAGACGTCGACATAACGAGTCCGGCCCCTGGTGCCGTCTTTTCGCACCCAGACGTCGACATAACGAGTCCGGCCCCTGGTGCCGTCTTTTCGTTCCCAGGTACCGAGCGCTGAGACCAGCGCGACATCACCATGAACGCGGATTTTGATTTCGCTCAGGTCGTACGAGATCGTGGTGTGCGGCTTCCTGGCATTCTCGAGGAACGTCGATCGATCGACCACGGCGCCACTCGTCAGGATGCACATGAAGTCCGGCGTCAGGTGCCGGTCGTACCATTCGGAATCCGACTTCATGAACGCGCGGACGTACCCGGCATTCAGTGCACGGATCGCGTCCTCGTCCGTGTCGACTTGTGCGCTGAACGCGCGGCTGAAAACCGGCACCGCGATCAGCGAAGCGGCAAAAACCTTGGTGGCGAGCGTGTTTAAACTCCCCCGATTGTGTACGGTCATTGGTTAACTCCCGGGTTTGGGTTGGCTAACGACCGGCCGGCTAGAAAGAGCGTGCCGAGTCACGATTCACGATTCACGATCTGTTCCAGAGGTGCATCGCCGCATAACTGCGCCACGGCCGCCATGACTCCGCCTGCCGCGTCAATTGTGCGGTTGTGAGGTTACCAGCGGCCTTCCGCAAAACCAGGTCGGACGCGGGAAACGCATCGGGCCAGTGCAACGCCCGCATCGCGATGTATTCGGCAGTCCAGGGACCGATGCCGCGAATCTCCTGGAACCGTCGCATCGTCGATCGCACGTCGGCATCCGCGTCGAACGACAGCGAACCGTCCGCCGCCAGTCTCGAAACCTCGTAAATCGTCTCCGCGCGAGCGGCCGGGAGCCCGATGCGCCGGATGGCGTCCACTCCCGCGTCCGCGAGTCGCTCGGCTGTCGGCGTGAGGTGCGTAAAACCTTCGTCACCGATAAACGGTTCGCCGAACGATGTCGTCAGGCGCCCCATCAGCGTCGTCGCGCCTGCGACTGAAACCTGCTGGCCGAGTACGGCGCGGATCGCAAGCTCGAATCCGTCCCAGGCGCCGGGGACCCGGAGTCCCCGAGCACTGCGTCCAATAGCGGCAAACCCGCTTCGCGTCAGATGCGACTCGATCGCGTTAGGCTCGGCGACGAGATCGAACAGGTGTTTCACCCGCGCGCACAGCGGCATGAGCGCCGGCGCCAGCGTCGCGTCAGCTTCGAGCACCACGACGTCATGCCCGGCGAGGGCGGATCCCGGATCCGGTTCACGCACGCGAATGACACCGGTGCGGCCGTCGATGCTGACGGTCCGCGACCAGGTGCCTGACGAGATGCGCTCAACACCGGGCGTAGCTCGGCGACCCAGGAACGCGAGCAGCGCATTCCACGCCAGCGGCGGCCGATAGGCCAGCGTCAGCCTGAGATTAGGCTCGCTGGTCTCCTCGGTTCTGATCGAGCGTTTCGTTCCGTTCAGGTGCGCTTTCGGAGATGTGCCATTGCCGCGCCGGCGCAGCGATTCCGGGTTCAGGCGGTACCGTTCGAGAAACAGCGCGTTGAACCGGCGAACGCTCTGGAATCCACTGGCGTCTGCCACGCGCGTCATCGGCAGGTGCGTTTCGGTCAGGAGTTGCTTGGCCAGCAGCAAGCGGTGCGTCTGCGCCAACTCGATCGGCGAGACGCCAAGTTCCTGTTGCATTGCGCGCCGCAACTGTCGCCCGCTGACACCAAGGTCGCGCGCCAGTACGTCGATCCCATTGCCGTTCAGCGCCCCCGCGGCAATGCGTTGCGCAGCGGCTTCGGCCAGACGCGGGACGGCGTCAACGCGCGCCCGCCCCGGCGCGAGCTCCGGCCGGCAGCGCAGGCACGGACGAAATCCCGCGCGCTCGGCGGCGGCGGCGCTGTTGAAGTAGCGCCGGTTTTTTCTCAGGGTCCGTCGGGCCGGGCAGATCGGCCGGCAGTAGATGGTGGTGCTCGTGATTCCCACGAAAAACACCCCATCGAACCTGGCATCGGCCGATTCCACGGCACGGTTGCAACTCTCGCGGTCGAGCAACATGGGACAAGCTTACTGCTGCGTCACCGCGTTGTCTCGCCGTTTTCGGACGTCGAACACGGGGGCGTGAAAAGGGTCAGTCGTTGAGGATGAACGTCACCTTCAGCAGGACGCGGTATTCAGTGACTTTCCCCTTTTCGATCTTCACCTTCTGGCTCTTCACCCACGCGCCGGTCAGGTTGCGCAGCGTCTTGTCCGCGCGAGCAATGCCGGTCTTGACCGCATCGTCAAATCCCTTCTTCGAGGACGACTGAATCTCGGTGATCTTTGCGATTGCCATGGGGAGAGCTCCTGACGAGATGGGCCTGTGAGGAACGGCTCGGAACGTGAACGTACGAGCCTCCCATGCACATGGCCAGCGACCTTTGCTGAGACCCGCCTTCAGAGGACGCCCTTACAGGACGCCCTTAGAGGACGCCATTAGAGGACGCCCGCAGAGGACGCCCCTAGAGCACGCCCTTAGAGGAAACCCTGCTCGCCGACCGTTCAGCAGCATCCGGCCGCCGTCACGCGACGACTGTCCAGCCCGGCCGCCTGAATGATGCGCGCGAATCGCGCGCTGCTGTGGATCGGAACATAGATCGGTGACCTGAGCGGCTCGGATGCGAAGAACGGATCACGGTCACGCAGAGCCCGCTCGAACAGGTCCAGCGCCGCGGCAGTGTCACCCAGGCCGAGCTTGATCTTTGCCATCGCCGAGTAGGTCCCGGTACGTGCCGCACCGCCGGAAAGCAGTCTCTCGAGCTGCGTCGCGATCGTACGGTTCCCGGCACGTCCATACGCATATCCAAGGGTGCCGAGCACTAACGGACCGGTGGGATCGATGACGCGTGCGACTTCCAGTACGGTGATGGCCTCGTTCACTCGATTTGCATACAGCAGTGCCGCGCCTTGCATGACGTGCAATGCAGCGACTGACGGCGTCATCGCCACCGCGGCGGATAACACACGATTGGCTTCGTCAGTTCGTCGAGTGAGCGCCAGCACGAGCCCATGCACCGCCTTCGTCACCGACAGCGTCGAGTCGAGGCGCACCGCTTGTGCCAGCGACCGCTCGGCGCCGGTGAAGTCGCCGTTCAGCAATTGGTTCTCACCGAGCCATTGGAAACCGGGGGCGTAACCGGGATCCAGTGCGACCGCACGCCTGAGTGCCGCGTTCCCTTCCTGCCAGCGCCATTGCGCGTTCAGCAGGTTGCCTAACGCTGCGTGGGCCGCTGCCAGCGTCGAATCGATGGCGAGGGCTCGTTGGGCGGCGCGCTGAGCTTCCGCCTGGAGCGCGGCCGGATCGCCCTTGCCGTAGAGCGGCAGGATCGTCAGCGCCTGTGCCAGTTCCGCCCACGCCACGGCGTATTCGGAATCGATCGCGACCGCCTCGCGCAGTTGAGAGATCGCGCCAGTCAGGTCGCCGTTGCCGCGCCGCGCCAGCTCGTAGTGCGCGCGAAGGTAGGCGTCGTGGGCGTCTGGCTTTGGCTGGTACGTCCCGGCGCCTAACGTCGAGTCGATCCGCGGCCCAAGGTCCTGCCGGACGGCCTCCGCGACCGCGCCGGCGATGTAGCGCTGCATTTCGAAGACTTCGTCAGCCGAGCCGTCGAAGACCTCCGACCATGTCGTGAGGCCGTCGGCGGTGTTCACGAGTCGCACCGCGACATGCACCTCGGATCCCTGTTTCTGGATCGTCCCTTCCAGCGCGTGTGTCACACCCAGGCTGTCGCCCAGTTGAGCGAGGGACAGGCTCTTTCGTTGCGCGTCCTGCGCAGCCGATCGCGAAGTGACGCGCACACCGCCAACTCGCGCGAGCGCGTTGATGATCTCGTCGGTGACGCCGAATGCCAGGTAGTTGGATGAACTGTCCCCCGACACGGAGAGCAAGGGCAGTACCGCGATCGTCGGAATTGCTGATCGCGTTGCAACGAGGCCGTCGTTCAACGACGCTCTCCACATAGTCAGCGCCGCTAGTGTGGCGACCGCGGCAACGGCGGCGACTACTCCAACACGCCGGGCCTTCCTCGAAGCGACAGCGCTCACTCGGCCAGACCGGAGCTGGCGTTCCGACGTGAACGCGCCGCTGAGTACAGCAGGATTCTCGAGTAGCGACAGCAGTTCGGAAGCCGACTGCGGTCGCGCCGCCGGATCCTTCTCGAGACACCGTAGGACGGCTTCCTCCAGCGCCGCCGGAATCCCCGGCTTGAGGAGACGCAGCGGCTCGGGAGAATCGGCGAGGTGCGCGCGCAGAACGAGCGCCACGGATTCGCGTTCGAAGACCGGGCGACCGCTGAGTGCCTCGTACGCCATCGCACCTAACGCGTAGAGGTCCGTCCGCGCATCGAGTTTGGTGTCACCGGCAACCTGTTCAGGCGCCATGTACGCCGGCGTGCCGAGCGACATGCCAACGTTGGTCAGCGTGGCCGACGTGCCATGGGTGCCTTCGCGCGCCGACGCGAACGCCTTGGCCACACCGAAGTCCGCGACCACCGCCGTACCGCCGCTCAGCAGGACATTGTCCGGCTTGATGTCGCGGTGGACGACGCCGCGCTCGTGCGCGAAGGCCAGGGCCCGGGCCACATCGCGCATGATCGATACGACAGTCACGGGCGTCAGCGAACCGTCGCGCTGCAGTCGGCCGCGGAGGGATTCGCCTTCGACGAACGGCATGACGAAGTGGAGCAGTCCGCCCGTGTCGCCGGCCGAGATCACGCTGACGATGTTCGGGTGTTGCAGCGTCGCCGAGGTCAGGATTTCCCGGCGGAAGCGTTCGCGGGAGATCGCCGTCGCGATCTCGTCAGGCAGCACTTTGACGACGACGCGCCTTTGGAGCGCGGTATCGAACGCCACGAACACCCTCGACATCCCGCCCCCGCCGAGCTCGCGGTCGATCACGAGCTGTTCGCCGAGTACGGTTGCGAGGCGTTCGCTGAGTTCGGGATGCGTCTCCATCGGGCTGCAGGACTGCGTTCGTCAATCTGTCGGTTTATTGGACACCACGCTGTCGCGTAGGGATTGGCGGGCCGCGAAAGAGGCTGAAGCGACGCACGAAATTGGGGTCAGACTCCATTTAGCAAAAAGGGTCAGACTCCAATTTCGATTACGCGCGCTCGGCTCGCCTCCGGTTTTTCTCCACCGTCCCGCAGACGCTCATCTCACACCAGCGACGAAGCCCGTTCCGGCTGCGGTCCACATACATCCAGCCGCAGTCGCGCCCGGCACAGCGCCGCAATCGGTCCGCATCGGTCGACACCAATAACTCGCCTGCGGACCAGATCACAGGCCACAGGATCGACTCCGGCGATTCGGCATATCCTGCCCAACTCCGCACAAGTCGCGCCCCCTCGCCACGCGCCAGCTGAAGTTTCGCTGCCGCCTCGCTGTGCAGCTCGTTGAATTGCTCCAGGACGCGCACTCGTGGCAGTTCCTCGACCACCGACGCGAATAGCTCGTGCAGAGTGAATCGCGATGTTATGGCGGCTTCATATGCGACAGCCGCACGCCGCGGATGTGACGCCGCGAAGTGTGCCAGCCGCCTCGCGTCGGATGCGCTGGCAATGTCGGCGCCCCGCGCCCACTCGATGAGTCGCTGATAGCTCGTGAAACGGTCGCTCTCGATTCCCCGGTCGGTCCAGTCAGCCGTGTTGATGAAGTCCAGGCTGCAATCCCCGCCGACGAAGCGGAATGGCGCGTCGGGCGCGAAGCGTTCCTGACCTGACTCGGCGGACATGACGGGAGCCTAACACCAGTATCACGCTCTTGACAGGTGCGAACCAGGGCCACAGTGTTACACCGCTTTCAAGGCTTTAACTGGTGTAAACTCCTGGGCATACTAATGCGACTTCGCCAAATCAGTTTGGCCCTCGCGGCTGGCACCACGGCTTTCTCGGCCGTGCACGCGCAGATCACAGGCCCAACCGGACGAGGCACGGTCGCCGCAACTCGTGCGGCCGTGCCGCCTCGGATAGACGGCATGGACAGCGACGACATCTGGTCTCGCGCCGAGCGGCGCGGCGATTTCCGAACCTTCTCGCCTCGCGAGGACGGTGATCCCCGGTTCCCCACCGAGTTCCGCGTCGCCTTCGACGACCGCGCGCTTTACATCTTTGTTCGCGCGTTCGACCCGAGACCGGACAGTCTGGTGAGACTCCTGTCGCGCCGCGACACCGACGGACCACCGAACGATCAGATCCAGCTCTTCATCGATTCGTTCAACGATCGTCGCAGCGGCTACGAGTACATCGTCAATGCCGCCGGCGTGAAGTCGGACTACATCCTGTTCGACGACACCGGGTTCGATCAGTCGTGGGACGGAATCTGGGATGTCGCGACTCAGCGGGACTCCGCGGGCTGGAGCGCCGAGTACGCCATCCCGCTCCAGCAGCTCCGCTTCAGCAATCGCGACGCCCCTGAGTTTGGGCTGATGATCTGGCGACTCGTGGGTCGCACCGGTGAACGGGTCAGCTGGCCACCGTACCGGCCATCGCGGTCGGGCTACATGTCGCAGACGGGCCTTCTCACCGGCATCCAGGATCTTGTGCGCCCGATGAGCCTCGAGCTGGCGCCGTATATGCGGTACCGAGCAAGCAACACGCTAGGAGCAACTCGACAAGACGCCACGTTAGGCGGCGAGCTGACCTTCCTTCCCGTCCCCCACGTCAGCGTTGACGCGACCGTCAATCCGGATTTTGGCCAGGTCGAAAGCGATCCCGCCGTCCTCGATCTCACGGGCTTCGAGGTCTTTCAGGCGGAACGCCGGCCCTTCTTTCTCGAAGGCGCGGGCCAATTCAGTTTCCCGCTCGCCAACGATGGTATCTCGTCCCTGTTCTACTCGCGTCGCATCGGACGGCGGCCCGTCCTCGCGTCGCTGGCTGCTCGGGAGGACGCCCCAACCGAAACGATCATCCACGCCGCCGCGAAGGTGACCGGCCGATTGTCGCCAGCGACGTCCGTCGCGCTGTTGTCTGCGGTAACCGGGGAGGAGATCGGCTCGCTGCCGACCGCGCGCGTTGTCCTCGAACCGCGAGCCCACTATGCCGTCGCGCGGTTGCAGCACGATTTCCGCGCCGGGCGAAGTGGTGTTGGCCTGATGGCGACTCGCGTAGACCGCGGATCCGGCGATGTTACTTCGGCGGCGGTCGTGCCGAGGATGGCGCAAGCCATCGCCGTAGCCGGGCAACATCAATCGAGCGACGGCAATTATCGCGCAGTCGGCTGGCTTGCTGTGTCGAACCTGCGCGGGTCGCCTGACGCGATTGCGGCGCTGCAGTTGTCGAACGTCCATGGATTTCAGCGACCCGACGACGGTGTTGAGTTCGACTCAACGAGTCGTGGACTCGATGGCCTGGCCGCACAGCTGTTCCTCGGCAAGGTCGGAGGTTTGTTTCGCTGGGACGCGACGTACCGCTCGATTTCCTCCGGATTCGACGTCAACGAGATGGGGTTTCTCACCGCGGCTGGCGTGCGGAATCTCAGCGCCAACGCCGGCGTGCGAGTGACGCGTTCAGGCCAGGTCTTCGGAGTACCATATCGCACCGCTTCGCTCATGTTTGGTGCCGCGCATGAGTGGGCCGGTTCGGACCTGACAACTACGCGAACCGCTTCCGTCTCCGGTTCGATGCAACTGAACAATTTTGCGTTCATCCAAGTCTCCGCCGCGCAGCAGCTTCCTGGCGCATTTTGTACAATGAGCTGCACGCGTGGAGGCCCGGCGCTGCGTGATCCGCCACGCTCGACGATCGCGATCGATGTGACCGGTGATCCGCGACGCACACTCCTGCCGCATATCGCGGGGCAGGTCTACCGCGACGACGAGGGGAGATCGCACGGTGCCCGTGGGCAGCTCGATGTCACCTGGCGCGCGCGGACGAACCTCGATGTTTCGGGAGCTGTGAGTGCCGAAGAATCGACGCTCGATGCGTTCTTCTATCGTCGCATCGGCGCAGCACTCTCCGACACCGCGCGCGTCATCGTGGCTCGACTGGACCAGCCAGTGCGATCGATCATAGGGCGCGTCGACTACACCATGACCACGACGCTCAGTCTGCAGTGGTACGTGCAGGCATACGTCTCACGGGGAGGTTATTCAGATCTGCGTCAGGTCACAGAGCCTCGAGCCACGCGTTATGACAGCCGTTTCCGTCCAGTAGGCGACACCGCCCTGACGAATCACACAGTCGGAGTCGACTTCCGGCAGTTCCGGTCGAACGCGGTGCTACGGTGGGAGTATCGACCTGGCTCGGCGCTCTTTGTTGTGTGGACGCAGGGGCGTGACCTGGCATCGTCGGAGGCTGGTCGACTTCACACTGGGCATGATCTTCGAGAGCTTTTCAGGCGTCCGCCTGACAACGTCATAGCGGTGAAGGCGTCGTACTGGATCAGCCGTTAGCGACGCGTTCCATCTCTTGAATCGCGTGCGCAAGCAGGTCGCGCGCGGGAATCAGGTAGCTCTCCGCGTTTCCGACGCGCCCGCCGCTGTTGCCCGATGCGGCGAGGTGGCTGTCGACAATCCGCGCAAAGAATTTGTCAGGCCAGTTTTCGTGGGCGCCTGCACTACTCGTGTCGACTTCGGCCATGTCGCGCCAGACGCGATTCCCATCGACCAGCACTGGGACCCTGAAACGGGCGATGCGTTTGTTGTCGAAGTCGCCGATGTGTTCCGCGTAGTGCAGGTATGTCACGTTGTCGTGATCTGAGCCGAGGAGCAGGATCTTGCCATCGAGTTCGGTCAATCGCTCGAGACAGGAACCGCGCCCGAACGCGAAGTCCCACGGTTGCTCGGAAAAGAGGAAGTCGGTCTGTTTCCCCCAGGCGACGAATCGTGCGACGTGGTCGTTCACGCGTGAGCCGGGCCAGGTTCGAAACAGCTCCACCAGCGCCCCGTTGTCCTGGGCCGATCGGGCCAACCGGGCGTCGAACGGTGGGAGTTTCTCCAGGATCTCGGCTTCCTCCTCCGGCGTCAGGTTGCCACGACCGACCTCGTCGTAGTAGCGCGGGCAGCTGGCGTACATCACGAGTGTGCCGGCCGGCGTGATCGCGTCCTTGATGGCCAGATGGATCTCGTCCGGCCCCCCCGCGACCTGCCCGATCGCTCGCAACGACGAGTGAACCATGACCACGTCGCCGGCTGCAACGCCCAGCGCGTGGAGGTTCGTTGTCAGATTAGCGCGGGAGTGCATGGCAGAAAGCTGAAACGGCGCCCCTAGGTAGGCGCCGTTTCGAGTCCCCTATCGGTTCGGGCTTACGCGCAGCAGCTGCAGGGGCAGCAGTCGCCGGAACAGCCCGGGCATTCGCAGTTTTCTCGCACGGCACCTCCTTTTCTAAGGGGCGTGTCGATATCGACGAATGAAGCCTAAAAAGGCGGCGCCTCCGCTGCAATCGGGAAGACACGCATCCGGCCGCTGACCTTCCAAAAGCGTCCCGTTGCGATTGCATCCAGAGAGCGTATGGTTTTTACGCTCCTTGGCGCCCTCGGGGAACGAGTCACTGGGAGGACCACCCGATGCTGGATCGCTTTCCACCGAAGCGCAATTTTCATTCGCTGTCGGTTCGTCAGCTCCTGGAAGCGCGCGACGCGTTTCACTACCACCTCCTGCACCTGGCGAACGTCGTAGGCACCGGCATCGGCCTGTACCGGATTCGTCGCGACGATGTCGACAGCGGCAGCGCCGACGCGAGTGAAAAGAACGTTCAGGCGCGGCAGCGTGGCGAATACAAGTCGCCGGGGCCGCGCACGCTGGCAAACAGCGTGACACAGACCTGGTCATGGCCCTGTGTCCTCGTGTTCGTCAGTGAGTGGCGAAGCGAGGAGTCCTTCGCCAAACATCCCGACGAGATGGTCCCGCGTTTCCTCTACGCGCGCGACGACCTCGTTGTACCGACTTGTGTGGTTCTGGTCGAGCCGGAGGACGTGATCGATCCCCCACTCCGCATGCTCAACGCGCCCGTCCACGTGCTCGGCGGCGGGCATCCACTCATGGCGCAGGTTCAGGGCCGACTCCAGGTCGGCTCCGTTGGCTGTCTCGTTCGAGATGGTCGCAACCTGTATGCGTTGACGAACCAGCACGTCGCCGGCGATCCGGGTTGTCCGGTGGAAGGGATTCTCTGCGGCGAGCGCGTCGAGATCGGGAAGAGCCACGCGAAACAGGTCAGCAAGATTCCGTTCACGTCAGCGTATCCTGGATTCCCCGGAACCGAGACACTCGCAACCATCGACGCCGGGCTGGTTGAAGTGCGAGACGTGAACGAGTGGACGGCGCAGATCTACGGACTCGGCGAGCTGGGCGAAGTGGTCGACCTCAACACGACGACGTTTTCGCTGGACCTCATCGGCACGCCGGTTGAGGCGTTCGGCGCCGGTTCAACGCGGCTATTCGGCGAAATCGCGGCGTTGTTCTACCGGTACAAATCGGTCGGCGGACTGGATTACGTCGCCGACATGCTGATTGGCCCGCAGCCGGGAAAGGAACTGGCCACGCGTCACGGCGACTCCGGTACGCTGTGGGTATGGGACGCCGACGCGAGCGACGATGATGCGGCGGACAATGACACGCCCGCCAACGGACGGGTCCGCATCGTTAGGCCGCTGGCCGTGCAATGGGGAGGCCAGTCGTTCGTTGATCGTGGGTCCTCGCAGCAATTTCGTTTCGCCCTGGCAACGTCGCTGAGCGCCATCTGCAGACAGCTCGATGTCGAAGTGGTCCGCGACGTGAACACGGGCCAGCTCGCGTATTGGGGAAAGGTTGGACACTTCAAGGTCGGGTTCACCGCCTGCGCACTCCTCCTCGACGCCGACTTGTCGAAGCTCATGCTGGCCAACGCGGAGCGGATTGGCGTCAGCGACGTCGACCTGGTGGCGGAAGTCGACGAGGACATCAAGTCACCCCAGTTCGTTCCACT
>Ga0070698_100000003_pt1 | contig 137957 bp, 149 predicted proteins | sample KBSK1502metaG_FD_65477 | JGI IMG/M metagenome (GOLD analysis project Ga0070698, IMG submission 65477) | Corn, switchgrass and miscanthus rhizosphere microbial communities from Kellogg Biological Station, Michigan, USA - KBS K1-50-2 metaG | ecosystem: Host-associated > Plants > Roots >... | reverse complement strand
AAAGATGCCCAAGGGCGCTCCGGAGTTCGAGCTGAGCTTGCTCGCCAAGTTCAACGAGAACGTCCAGAAGAATCCGAACGTGAACCTCGCGACGACCTACACCGACGAGTTCGTCAACGCTGCGAAGTGACCGATCGATGAGGGGCGCCGGCGCGGTGCCGGCGCTCCTCATCGTGATCGCCCTCGCCCTGTCCGCCTGCACGGCGAGCGCGCCACCGCCGGCCGCGCTCGGGCCGCTCAAGATCGGCGTGCTCGTCCCATTCACGGAGTCCGCGATCGACGCGGACATCGGCGCGTCGCAGCGTCGCGCCGCGGATCTCTACCTGAAGCTCCGCGACGGAAAGCTCGCCGGCCGGGAGATCGAGCTCGTCTACAACGACGAGTCGGCGCTCGACCCGTCGACGAACGCGGTCCGTATCCAGCAGTTCCTCGCGAAGGACCACGTCGGGCTGCTCATGGGCGGCGCCGCGGCGCCGGCCGCGACCCAGCTCCGCGACGCCGCGACCGCGGCGAAGATCGTGTACCTCGACACGAACGCGAGCGCGAACGCACTCACGCGCGGGAACCGCTTCGCGTTCCGCGTCGCGCCGTCCTCGTGGCAGCTCGGCGAGCCGCTCGGCGAATGGGCCGCGAAGAACGGACAGACGTCGTTCTTCGTGGTCAGCGCCGACGACGCGTTCGGGACGGAGACGGCCGCGGCTTTCATCGAGGGCCTCGCGAAGGGTGGCGGGACCGCGACCGGGCGCCGCATCGTGCCGGAGAAGGGCGGCGCCGACTGGAAGACGATCGTCGCCGAGATCCGGGCCCAGCCGACGAAGAACGTCTTCGCGGCGCTCATCACCGACGACGCCGAGGGATTCCTCGCCGCGTGGGATGTCGCCGGCATGCGCGCGGCGGGCTACCGGCTCGTGGGGCCTGGACCGCTCGCTGACGCCGAGGTGCTGAAGGTGACGAAGCAGGCGGGCGTCGGCGTCACGACATCGTTCCCGTGGTCGGCCGAGCTCGACAACGCGGCGGATCGGCAGTTCGTCGACGCGTTCGAGAAGGCCTACCAGGACGAGGACACCCATCAGCCGCTCGTCCCGGACGGCTATGCCGCCGAGATGTGGGACGCGATGGCCGTCCTCGAGCACGCGCTGATGGTCACGAAGGGCGCGACGGCCGATACCGACGCGCTCATCGCGGCGATCGAGACGATCGCCTTCGACGGACCGGGAGGCGCGATCCGCTTCGATCCCGCGACGCACTCGCGGATCGAGGACGTGCAGATCCGCGAGGTGCGCCTCTCCGCCGGCCGTCTCGTGCAGACGGTCCTCGATCGGGTCGCGAGCGTGAAGGACGCTGGCCGGTAGCCCGCGGGTAGGCTAGGCCGAGAACATGCGGTGGCTTCGCGCGCTGTCACTCTCGTCGCAGCTCCTCCTGCTGCAGGTCGCGATCGTGGGGGCGATCGTCGTCATCGGCGCGAGCGCTTCGTACGCGCTCGTGTCATCGCAGATCGACGACCAGTACAAGCAGCGCGCTCTCGCGATCGCGTACGCGGTCGCGGCGACCCCCGACATCGTCGAGGCGATGACCGATCCCGATCCGTCGAAGGCGATCCAGCCGATCGCCGAGGCGATCCGCCGCTCGGTGAGCGCCGACTTCATCGTGGTCGCGAACAAGGAGGGGATCCGGTACTCGCATCCGAATCCGGAGAACATCGGCAAGCGCGTCTCGACCGACCCGAGCGGCGCACTCGCCGGCGACGTCTACGTGGGCTACCAAGAGGGCACACTCGGACGCTCGGTCCGCGCGAAGGTACCGATCCTGAGCGACGGTCAGGTCATCGGCATCGTCTCGGTCGGCTTCCTCGACGCGCAGCTCGCGCAGAAGCTTTCCCAAGCGCTCCCGACGATGAGCCTTACCGTCCTGCTCGCGTTGGTCCTCGGGATCGCCGGCTCGCTCATCCTCGCCCGGCGTCTTGATCGGCAGACGTTCGGGCTCGGCCCGCGTGAGATCGCGGGGCTTCTCGAGCAGCGCGACGCCATGCTCCACGGGATCCGCGAAGGCGTCCTCGCGCTCGACACGAGTGGCCGCGTGCTGCTCGCGAACGATGAAGCCGTGCGGCTCTTACGGCTGCCGGCGGCGGTGGCCGGACAGGCGCTCCGCGATCACGTGCCTGCCGGCCGCGTGCGCGACGTCCTCGAGGGCACCACCGCCGGTGCCGACGAGGTCGTGCTCGCGGGCGAGCGGACGCTCGTGGTGAATCGGAGACCGGTCACGATCCGCGGCTCCGACGTCGGCGCGGTCGTCACGCTCCGCGATCGCACCGAGCTCGAGGGCGCGCTCCGCGAGCTCGACACCGCCCGCGACCTGACGCAGGCCCTGCGCGCGCAGGCCCACGAGTTCTCGAACAAGCTGCACGTGGTCGGCGGCCTCATCGAGCTTGGCCGGCTCGAGGAGGCCGTGCGGTTCGTCGCCGAGACGCGGCTCGTGCACCAGGAGCTCGTCGACCTCGTCCAGGATCGGATCGCCGATCCGGCGCTTGCCGCACTCCTCCTTGCGAAAGCCGCGCTTGCGTCGGAACGCCTCGTCGACCTGCGGCTTGCGAGCGACGCGCGCCTTGCCGTAGCGGCGGCGGACTCGCGCGATCTCGTCACCGTCGTCGGGAATCTCGTTGACAACGCGATCGACGCCGCAGCCGGATCGGCCGACGCATGGGTCGAGGTGAGCGTGCATGCCGAGCCGGAGGGCACGGCCGTGCGCGTGCGCGACTCGGGGCCCGGGATCGACGAGCGCACGGCCAACGAGATCTTTCGCGAGGGCTTCACCACCAAGCGCGGCGGGGCGCATCACGGGATCGGGCTCGCCCTGGTGCGCCAGGTCGCGCACCGGAGCGGCGGCTGGGTGCGCGTCGCCAACGACGGCGGCGCCGTGTTCACCGCGCTCATCGCGCCCGCCCGATGATCGCGCCGGTCGGCCCGGCGCCGATCCGGACGCTCGTGGTCGACGACGATTTTCGCGTCGCCGAGATCCATCGGGGATTCCTGGAGCGCCTCCCGTCCTTCACGGTCGTCGGCCTGGCGCACACCGCCGCGGTCGCCCTCGATCGCGCGGCGCGCGATCGGCCGGACCTCGTGCTGCTCGATATCTACCTTCCAGACCGGTCGGGGCTCGAGGTGCTGCGCGAGCTCCACGCGACGGGCCGGCCGCCCGTCGACGTGATCGCGATCACCGCGGCGAACGACGTGGAGACGCTGCGCTCCGCGCTGCAGGGCGGGGTGGTCCATTACCTGGTGAAGCCGTTCCAGTTCAACGCGTTCCGCGAGAAGCTCGAGAGCTACGCCGCGATGCGCTCAAGGCTGCAGAAGGTCCGCGAGGTCGACCAACAAGGCGTCGACGAGCTCTACGCGACGCTGCGCTCCACGTCGACCAGCGAGCTCCCGAAGGGGCTGTCGCCGGCCACGCTCGCGCTCATTGCGCGCGCGCTGCGGGAAAGCGACACGGATCTCTCGGCCGAGCTCGTCGCCGAGCGGACCGGCGTAAGCCGCGTCACGTCACGCCGGTACCTGGAGCGGCTCGCAAGCGCGGGCCTGGTCGAGGTCACGATGCGGTACGGCAAGGCTGGACGCCCGGAGCACCGCTACCGGTGGTCAGCCGCGCTTGACCAGATAGGTAAGTCGACACTAACCTAAGGCCGAACATGGACGACGCACTGCGGGCGATCGCGGAACCTCGCCGGCGGGAGATCCTCCGACTGGTCTGGCACGAGGAGCGGTCGGTCGGGGACATCGCATCGCACTTCGACGTGACCCGGCCGGCGATCTCGCAGCACCTCCGAGTGCTCGAGGACGCCGGCCTCGTCACGCTCCGGCGCGACGGGCGCCGCAGCATCTACCGCGCGCGCCGCACCGCCCTCCAGGAGCTTCGCGCCTACCTCGCGGGATTCTGGGACGCGGAGCTCGCCGGCCTGAAGGCCGCCGCCGAGCGAGCGGAGCGCGAAAAGAAGGGGACGCATGAGCGCAGACCTCGACGTCATTGAGCGTGCCATCGATATCGATGCCTCGCCTGAGACTGTCTTCAGGCTGCTGACCGACCCCGCTGAATACGTCAAGTGGAAGGGCCGGCTCGCCGACCTCGACCCGCGGCCAGGCGGCCGCTTCCACGTGTCGTTCAAGGACTCGGCGGTGCGCGGCGAGTACGTCGAGGTCGTGAAGAACAAGCGGGTCGTCTTCACCTGGGGTTGGGAAGGACCGCAGGCCGCGATCGGCCCGGGTGGCTCGACGGTCGAGATCGATCTCGAGCCGCGCGGGAGCGGGACACGGCTGCATCTCGTGCATCGCGGCCTGCCCGCCGCGGAGCTCGCGAGCCACACCGCGGGGTGGGACTACTTCCTGCCCAGACTGATCTCCGTAGCAGAGGGGGAGGAACTACCAGGAGAAGGCTAGACGTGCCGCACACGTGTGAACGAGTAATTAAGGGAGTAATTAACAGATGGGCGATCCAGTCACCAACTTCGAGATCAACAGCGCGGACCCGGCGAAGGCGCGGAAGTTCTACGGCGACGTGCTCGGCTGGAAGATGAACTTCATGCCGGAGAACAACTACACGTTCGTCGACACCGACGCGGGCGGGAAGGGCATCGGCGGCGGCATTGGTCCGCTGCGCGGCCCGCGGCCGTTCGTCACCTTCTACGTCGTCGTGAAGGATCTGCAGGCCACGATGGACAAGGCGACCAAGGGCGGCGGCAAGGTGGTGTTCCCGGTCACCAAGGTCGGGCCGACCACGACCATCGCTCTCTTCAGCGATCCCGATGGGAACGTGATCGGCCTGACCGACGGGAAATAAGCGCTAGCCTGAGACCGAGTGGTCTCACCGGAACAGTTCCCCGATCCCGTCCTTGATGCGGCGCCTGCGAGCGGCGACGAGACCGCCGTGCTCGCGGGCGGCTGCTTCTGGTGCGTCGAGGCGGTGTACCTGCAGCTCGACGGCGTGAGCTCGGTGAAGTCCGGCTACGCCGGCGGGACGGCGGACACGGCGGACTACGAGACGGTGTGCTCGGGCACGACGGACCACGCGGAAGCGGTGGAGATCCGCTATGACCGCGCGAAGCTCACGTACGGCAAGCTGCTCAAGGTGTTCTTCTCCATCGCTCACGATCCGACGACGCGCGACCGGCAGGGTGGGGACGTCGGCCGGCAATATCGCTCGGCGATCTTCTACGCGAACGACGAGCAGAAGCGGGTCGCCGAGGCGTACATCAAGCAGCTCGACGCCGCGAAGCTCTTCGATCGGAAGATCGTGACCGAGGTGGTCCCGCTCGACCGCTTCTACGAGGCGGAGGCGTACCACCAGAACTACGCCGCGCGGAACCCGGGCCAGCCGTACATCGCCTTCAACGCCCTACCCAAGGTAAAGAAGGTCCGCCAGTACTACGCCGACCAGCTGAAGCGCTAACGCATGACGGAGACGATGACCGCTAGCACCACCTGAGCGATGAGCGCGTGCCCCACATCGATGCCCCAGAGGGTCCACGACCGCTTCGCGAAGACGGTGTTCGCGGTCATGTACGCGAGGAAGAACCCGAACACGAGGAGCCCGAGCGTGACCCCGTCGCCGACGGTGGACGCCTTCAGGTTGAGCGCGAGGACCGCCATGACGAACGAGTTCAAGGTGCCCGAGAGCACCGACAGGATGAATTCCGGGCCCGGCCGCAGCTGCTCGCCTGGGCGACCCATGAGCGCGATCCACCGGTTGCCGAAGACGTTCGGCATGAACCAGACGAACCCGATGACCAGGAGCGCGATGTTCCCGACGATGACGCCGACCCAGTTCACGCTGAAGCTGAGTGCCATGCCTGCCTTCCCTCCATGCCGCGCGCGGCGCGCTGATGCTACGGCTCTCGCTACCGGGAGGGCGTGCTGCTCTCGAGCGAAGCGTCCGGAGACGCGGTCAACGCGGATCGCGAAGGTCGTCGCCGACGCTCGCGCTAGAAGCCGAGCGCCTCTTTCACGAGGATCACGGTCGTCCGGCCGGGCCGCGCCTCGCGGCTCACGATGAGGAGCTTGCTCACGTAGCTGTCAATGCCCAGTGCGGCCTGCATCCGCTCGCTCTCGAGCTTCAACGCGTGCTCGTAGGTCCGCTTCAGCGCCTCGTCACGGTCCTTCACGATCTTCTGGGCGCCGATCACGAGGATGACCTTTCCGGCGGCGTAGGCGTATGGCCCGATCTGGCTCCCGGTGTTCGACGCGACGACGATCTGCCCGTCCTCGGTCACCGCCGCGGCGCTGCCGAGCATGATGTCGGGCGCGGCGCCGAGCTTGCGGATCTCGCGCCCCTGCGTCGCGCGGTCCATCGTCAGGAGCTGCTTCCGGAGCCACGTGATCCTCGGCGAGCTTTCGAGCTCGGCCAGGACGCCGATCGCCTCCAGCGACTTCGACGCGCCCGAGTGCACCTCGGCGCCGTCGGGGATCCGGGCCAGCACCTCGCGCTTCGCGTCCTCGCCGGTGTCGACGACCACCGCCTCGATGTTGTTGGCACGAAGGGCCGCCGCGGCACGCTCGATCTGCTCGTCCGACACGGGTGCGCTCCAATCTCTGTTCGTCTCCTGACTCACTTCGACCCGAACGAACAGACCTCGCCCCGTATTCCGCGATGGCATAGGCCTTGCCTGTCGCGTCCTCCATGGAACGACTGCCTCGGCCGCACCTCTCGTACCATCGCTGCGCGCTAGGGCTCGCGCGCGATCGGGTCGGCGCCGTAGAGCTTCACCGCGGATGAGGTGAGGACCGTGAGCCCCGCGACCGCCGGGGTCGCCGGCGGGCTCTGCCGCAGCGTGAGGTCCGGCGTGAAGATGACGACCGTCGGCGGGATGGTCTTCGGCGCGTCCGTGATCCGCGCCGGGGCCGGGTCGTAGAGCCAGGCCCGGTACTCAGCGAGGTAGTAGCGAGCGAGCTGGTAGTCCTCGCGCGCGAGCAGCGCGGTCCCGTCGGCCGTGAAGTGACCGCGGATGTACGAGACGCGATCTGAAACGCTCCGGTCGTGTGCCGCGAGCAACGACGCCGACCAGCGCGCGTCGGCGACCACGAAGAAGAGCGCGGTGCCCACGAGAAGGGCGAGCAACATCGCGCGCGCGATGACGAGGGGCGGCCCGTGCGCGCGGGCGAACGCGCGGGCGAGGAGTGTCGCGCAGAGGACGTAGAGGCCCGGGAGGACCGAGAGCACGTAGCCCCAGTCGCCGATGATCCAGAGCAGATAGAGCCCGAGGCCGGGGACGAGCCAGAGCAGGAAGAACGTCGCGAGCTCACCCGGACGCCGTAACCGCGGCGCGCGCGCCCAACGGAGCGCGGGCGCGATGAGCAAGCCGAGCAGGACGACGCCGGTCGCGAAGAGGCCCCACGCGAGCGCGAGGATGGTGAAGCGGACGTCGTACGACAGCACGTCGTTCCCCGTGACGACGGACCTGCCGGTGATGGATCCGGACTGCGCGAGCACGGCGTTCAGGTACGCGTCGAGGCCACCGGACCCGATGGCCGACGGGACGAGCCAGAGGAGCGATGCGCCGAACACGCCGACCGCGGAGCGCACGACCCGGCCCGCGCCGCCTGCCGCGACGCTCCAGAGCCACAGCGGCCCGAGGACCAGGAGCAGGTCCTGACGAAAGCCGGCGGCGAGGCCGAACGCGACGCTCGCGAGGATCGCGCGCCGCTCACCGCCGTGGCGTGCGTCCCAGAAGATGAGCGCGAGCCCGACCGATCCGAGCGCCAGCACGATGTAGGGGAGCGCGATCTCGCCGTGGGCCCAGACGAGCGGGTCGGCCGCGAAGGCGAGGGCCGCGAACGCGGCGAGCTCACGGCTCGCGAAGCGGCGCGCGAGCAGGTAGATCGCCGCGGCGGACAGGGCGCTCGCGAGCACCGCGATCGCCACGAGCGCGGCGTTGCTATCGGCGAAGATCCAGCGGAACACTGTCGCGGTCGCGACGTAGAACGCGTACCCGGGCGGATGCGGCCGCTGATCGGCGATGTCGGCGCTCACGTGGAATCCCTGCTCGAGCGCGCGCGCGTAGAGGACGGAGTCCCACTCCCAAAGCAGATGCGTGACGAACGGCAGGCGCGTGACAAGCACGATCGCCCCGAGGAGGATCGCGTCGCGATGCCGCGATGGGATCACGCGTGCTGCGTTCGCGCGAGGGGTCGGGCGCGGAGGAGCTGCGACGCGACCGCGACGCCGAAGAGGGTGAGGCCCGCGAGGTCGGCGGCCGTCCCGGGAGCCAGGAGCAGGAGGCCCGCCGCGACGAGCAGCGCGCGTTCGACGAGCGTGGTCGACCGCAGGAGATAGCCGCCCACGCCGGACACGACGGCGATGATCCCCGCGATCGACGACACCGATGCGACCGTCGCCTCGACGATGCTCGTGTCGCGCCAGAGGATCGCGAGCCCGCCCGGCTGGGTGAACATGAACGGGACCAGGAAGCACGGGAGCGCGTACTTCCAGGTGAGCATCATCGTCTTGTACGGGTTGCCGCCGGTGATCGCCGCGGCGGCGAACGGGGAGAGCGCGACCGGCGGCGACACCTCGCTCAGCACCGCGTAGTAGAAGACGAACATGTGCGCGGCGGGCGGCGGCACGCCGAGCGTGACAAGGGCCGGGATGACCGTCGGGACGGCGACGAGGTACGTCGCTGTGATCGGCAGTGAGAGGCCGAGGACCCAGAGCACGATGCCCGCCACGATGAGGGTCACGAACAGGTTGCCGAGGCCGAGCGCGAGGATGAGGCTCGAGATCTTCAGCCCGAGGCCCGTCTGCAGCAGGATACCCACGGCGATGCCGGCGACGGCGGTCGTCGCCGCGACCGCGAGCACCTGCCGCGTTCCGGCCGACAGCGCCGCGACGAGCTTGCGCGGCGTGAGCGCCGTCTCCTTGCGGAGGTACGGAACGACGATCGCGAGGAGGATCGACCAGAAGATCGCCGTGATCGTGCTGAAACCGAGCAGCAGGAACACGATGATCGCGAAGAGTGATGTGTACTGGTACCAGTAGCGCTTCGTGAGCCACCAGAAGCCGGGTGCGTCCAGGACGATCGGTTGGGCCTTCAGCCGGCGGGCGTCGATCTCGATCGTGAGCAGGATGCCGAGATAGAAGAGGATGGTCGGCATCATCGCCATGATCACGACCTCGAGGTACGAGATCCGCAGCAGCTCAGCCATGATGAACGCCGCCGGCCCGAGCACCGGCGGCGAGATGACCGCGCCGATGCCGCCCGCGGAGAGGATCGCCCCCGACGATTCGCGGTCGTGCCCGGCCTTCTTCAGCATCGGGTAGGCGATCGCGCCGAGCGTCACCGTCGTTGCTACGCCCGATCCTGACACGGTGCCGAGCAGGAACGACGCGACGGTGACCGTGCGCGCCGCGCCCGTCGGTCGGCGGCCGGTCAGGGCGAACGCGAGGTCCACGTAGAACTTCCCCGCGCCGGTGTAATCGAGTATCGCGCCGTAGATGGTGAACAGGATGATGAACGTCGCCGCCACGAGGAGCGGCTGGCCGATCATCCCGTCCGTGCCGAGGTACTGGTTCGCGACGATGTCGTCCAGGTTCTTCGGTGGGCCACGGAATGGCCCCGGCATGAAGTCGGCGAAGTACGCGTACGCGATCGCGATGAGGCCGAGGACCGGGAGGTGGTAGCCGATCGTGCGTCGCGCGGCCTCCATCACGACGACGATCGCGATGACCCCGAACACGAAGTCGATGGGCGTCGGGCTGTTCGCGCGGTAGATGACCTGCTCGAAGTTCAGCAGGACGTAGAGCGCGATGGCCACGGCGCCGACGGCGGGTAGGAGGTCGAGGACCGGGCTGACCCGCTTGAGGAATCGGGGATGGGCGGGGTAGAGGAGGAACGTGAGCGTGAGGATCGCCGCGAGGAACAGCATCTCGTAGATCTGTTTCGTGGTGATCGTCTCGCCGAAGACCGCCACCGTGGGCACGAGCACGACGCCGGTGAAGGGGATCTCCGCCCCCGCGGCCGCGTAATAGAGCGCGAAGAGGGTCGTCGCGACCGAGAGCGAGGTCACCAGGCGCGCCCACCAGCCGGTCAGCGTTCGGGTCTTCGCCTCGTTCTCGAACTCCTCGATGATCTCGCGGTTCTTCTCATCGGCGACAACCTGCTCGAAGTCGGGCCGGACGACGACCTCCGGGACCGGGCCCTCGCTCACCGCGCGGCCAGCATCGCCTGTAGCCGCGGCACGTAGGTGGGCGTCACCGTCACGACGGTCTCGCCGAACCGGTCGCGGAGCGAAACGTCGAAGCTCGCGCCGCGAAGACGCTGGGCTCCCTCGGTCGTGATCCGGATCACCAGCGCGCTCACGCCGTTCGGCGGCGCATCCTGCACGAACTCGTCGTCGTCGCGCTGGATCCGGCCATCCCAGCGGAAGTATTCCACGGCCCGCAGATCGTTCGACCGCACCCGCACGATCCGCAGCGTGTTCGCGTCGCGGACGTGCTCCTCGATCACCGGGGCCTGATAGATGGACTGTTGGTACGAATACTCATAGCGGTCTCCGTCGGCGAGCGCGTACAGCCGGCCGCCCGGGTCGATGCGCAGGACGGCGACGGGGGTGGCTAGAGCCACCCCCATCAGCGCGACGATCGCGACGCCGAGGGCGACGGCCCTCACTCGGCTAGGCGCTTTTCGCCTTGTGTCTGATCAAACGTGGTCTCGCTGATCATGGCTTCCATACTCCCTTTGACTTCTGGCTGCTCAGTGGCCTGCTTCGCAGGCCTGACCAGCAAGTCGAAAGGCTTCGCTGTGGATCCATCATTGCTTCCACACGCCTTTCGACTTGTAGAAGTCGATCGCGCCGGGATGGAAGTCGATCGGCGATCCGGTCACGGCCGTCTCGAGGTGCAGGTTCTTCGCTTCGGGGTGGATGAGCGCGAGGTCGGCGAGGCTGTCGAACATCGTCCCCAAGATGGCCTCCACGAGCGCGCCGTCCATCGTCGACGGGACGACCAGCAGGTTCGCGGTCCCCGCGGTGACGACATCGGCGTCCTGGCCCTTGTACGTCCCCTTCGGGATCTTGCCCGCGAAGTAGAAGTTGCCGTACTTGGCGTTCATCTTCGCGATCGCGTCGGTCTGGTCGAGGAGCTTGAGGCTCGTCGAGTTCGCGAGGTCAGCGATCGCGCCCGTCGGCAGGCCGCCGTCGAAGAAGAACGCGTCGATCTTGCCGTCGCGGAGCGCGTCGGCCGAGTCCTGCGCGTTCAGCCGCTGCGGCTGGATGTCCGTCGTCGCGTTGAGGCCATAGGCCTCGAGGACGCGGATGGCCTTCGTCTCGGTGCCCGATCCCGCCGCCCCGATCGAGACGCGCTTGCCCTTCAGGTCGGGCACGGTGTTGATGCCGGAGCCGGCCTTCGCGACGAGGTGGTCGTAGTTCGAGTACATGACCGCGATCGTCTTCGCGTCCACCTTCGCCTCGGGCGGCGCGAAGCGGTTCTTGCCGTTGATCGCGTCGAACGCGGTGTCGGCGAGGGTGAACGCGAGGTCGGCCTTGCCGTCGCGGATGAGCTTCATGTTGTCGACCGATGCGGGCGTGGACTGCGCGCTCGCCGCGACCTTCATCTTCTTGGAGAGGACGTCGGCGAGGCCGGCCCCGTAGATGATGTACACGCCGCCGGTACCGCCGGTGACGATGTTCAGCGTCTTCCCGGTGAAGTCCGGAGCCGCGCTCGCGGCGGGTGCGCTCGTGCTCGACGTCGCCCGTGGCGCCTGGCAGGCAACGGCGACCAGGAGCGTTGCCGCGATGACCGAGCAGATCCGTCTCATCGGTGTCCTCCCCGTCCGCGCCTTCGAGGGGATGCTAGCGGTGGCCGATGCGGCGCTCGCGACGGAGCTTGGCCGCGGCCATGCGGCGCTTCTCGTCGTCCGTCTCGGCGACGAGCGCGGGCAGCGGCGCTGTCTTGCCGTCGTCCCCGATCGCGACGAACACGAGGTACGCCGACGAGACGTGGACGACCTTCCCGGTGAGCAGGTCCTCGGCGTCGACGCGAACGCCGACCTCCATGCTCTTCGTCCCGACGTGATTCACCGACGCGCGTGCGGTCACGAGGTTGCCGACGTAGACGGGCGCGACGAACGAGAGCTCGTCGACGCGCGCCGTGACGACCCGCTGGCGGGCGTGCCGCGTCGCCGCGGCACCGGCGCACTCGTCGATGAGCCGCATGATCTCGCCGCCGTGGACGTTCCCGGACGGGTTCGCGTCGCTCGGGAGCATCGTCTTGGCGAAGACCGTCTGTGATGCGGAGACCGGCTTCGCGAGGCTCATGAGGCCGGCATCGCGACGTCATTCTTCGCGGCCCACGTTTCGATGCGCCGGAGGTACCAGCGCCCGTCCCCGAGGCGCAGCCACCGGACCAGCGGCGCGATCGCACTCGCGGCGCGCTCGCGATCGCCGGCGGTCGCGAAGAGGTCGGCCGCGAACTCACGAAGTAGGGCGATGCCGCCAGCCTCGATGGCTTCGCCGGAGAAGCGCTCCACCGCTGCGTCGATGGTGACCGCCGCCCGCGCACCGTCGATATCCGCCAGGGCGTCCGCCACGGGTGCGGCCAGCGGCATCCGGTCGTCGCCCCGGGTCCCGGCCGCAAGCGTCGCCCAGCGCTCGAACGCGGTCACGTCACCACCGCGGCGCGCGGCGAGCAGCGCCACGACGATCGGCGGGTCTACGGAGCGCGGGAACGACATCAGCGGCAAGGCGAACAACGGAACGATCGGCTCGGACAGCTCGAGCGCGCGCCGGTCGTCCCCGCCAAGGTACGCGACGGCCCCCGCCACGGCGGCGGCGATCACCCACTGCGGATCACGCGCGGCGATGAGCCGTCGCCCGGGCTCGTCGATGAGCGGCAACGCCTGCTCCGGGCCGTCCCTCGCCGCGACGATGAACGTCGCGATCATCTCGCGGGCGGCGGACCAGATCGAGTCGTCCCGTTCCTCCTCGGCGATGCGGAGCGCGGCGTCCCAGTTCGCGTCCTCGAGCGCGAACAGCATCTCGCGGTTGAGCTCCATTGATGGCCGCACGCCGTAGCGTCGTGCGTGCGCGACCGCCGCATCGTGCGTCCGCCGCAGGTCGGCGCTATCGCCGAAACGGAGCAACATGGCGTAGAGGTTTTGGTAGCCACGCTGAGCCGCCATGACGAACCCGTGGCGGTCAGCGAGCGCGATGCCCTCGCGGATCATCTCGAGGCCACCGGCGTCGCCGGTGTTCCCTTGGATCGACCCGATGGTGATCAGCGCATGCACCTCCGTCTCCCGTTCGCCGGTCTCGCGGGCGAGCGCCAGCGCGCGGTCGCCGAAGGCGGTCGCGGTGGCACTGTCGCCACCCAACATCGCATGGCGGGCGACCGTGCCGTATGCGCTCGCGAGGTCGCCGCTCCGGCCGAGCGGTTCGAGGCGGGAGACGGCGTCCCGGCCGAGGTCCATCGCGCCCGTCACATCGCCGAGCATCCAGCGATACCACGACCGCTGCCGCGTGGCGATGCCCATTCCGCGCTCGTCGTTACGCCCGGCGTAGAACGCCTGGGCCTCCGCGGCCGCCCGGTCCGCCCGTGCCGAGTCCCCCGCGTCGCTGGCCGCGCGCGCGAGCCCGAGCTCGAGCTCGCCGAGCGTCGGATCTTCGTCGCTCGCGAGCTCCGCCGCGCGCTCGAGGTGCCCGACGGCGCGGGCGTGGGCGAACACGCGTTGCGCCTCAGCCGCCGCCTCCTGGTGGTAGCGGTACGCCCTCGCGGCATCCCGCGCCTGATCGAAGTGGTACGCGAGGTCCTCGGCCCGCGCCCCGCGATCGGCCTGCTTCTCGATCGCCTCTCCGACCGCGCGGTGGAGCACCCGGCGCTCGCGCTGCAGCAGCTCCGCGAGGACGCTCTCGCGCGACAAGGCGTGACGGAAGGCATAGAAGTCGTCCGCGGCCTCGACGTCCTCCCGCACCAGCTGCTGGTCGATCGCGCTCTTGATCGAGTCGAGCACGGCCGTCTCGCTCGCTCCGCTTACCTCGACGAGGAGATCGAATCCGAACCGAGGGCCGATCACCGCGGCCACCTGGATGACCCTCCGAGCGGTCGGCTCCATCGCCAGGAGGTGTTGCTGCACGGCGTCCCGGACGGAGACCGGGATCGCGAGATCGGCGACCTCTTTCGTCCGCCGCCAGGCGCCATCGCGGTAGGCGAGCTCGCCCTTCTCGATGAGCGCGCGGAGGATCTCCTCGATGAAGAACGGGTTCCCTTCCGTGCGCTCCCAGATCGCCTGGCGGAACGCCGTCGTCGGCGGACGATTAAGGCCCATCGCCGCCCGCAGCACGCTCCCGGTCTCCTCGAGCGAGAGCTTGTGGAGCCGGACGTCCTCGACCAGTCGTCCGCGCGCGAGCTCCGCGAGGACATGGTTGAGCGGGTGGAGACGATGGAGCTCGTCGGAGCGATACGTCGCGAGCAAAAGCACGCGCGCGTCGCGGAGCTTGCGCGCGAGATAGGGCACCAGCTCGTACGTCGCCTCGTCCGCCCAATGCAGGTCCTCGATCGCGAGGACCAGCGGCGTCTCCCGAGACGCTTGGACGATCCGTTCGGTGAACCCCTGGTGGACGCGGTACCGCTCAGCCTCGCCGATCGGCTCCGCCCCCGGTCCGCCCTGGCTCAGGTCGGTCGGTAAGGCGATGGCCGCGCCGCTGAGCGCGTCGATGAACGGTCCGAATGGCCGGCGGGCCTCGACCTCGCTGCACTCACCGACGAGCACGCGTGCCCCGGATGCGGTCGCCGTCTCGCGAAAGCGTCGCAGCAGGGCGCTCTTCCCGAGACCGGCCTGACCCGAGACGAGGATCGTGCGCGAGCGACCGGACGAGGCGTCGGTCAGCGCGGTCACCAGCATCGCGAGCTCGGCGTCGCGCCCGACGACGATCGGGCAGAGGACCTGGCGCGATTGGGGCGGTGCCGCTTCGATCGCCACCTCGCTAGCCGATGTGGGTCGCGTGTCGGCAGCCCGCCACGTCACATTGAACACGCGCGGCGGGTCTCCGATGCCTTTCAGCACCAGCCCGGTGCGCTCGGACATCCGTGGCGCCTCGGTCTTCGGCAACAGCGCGCGGACGACATCGGTCACCAGCAGCTCGCCGGCCTCGGCCTGTTGCGCGAGACGCGCCGCCACGATCACCGCGGATCCGACGTACTGGCCCTCGTGGGGGACCGGCTCGCCGGCATGAATGCCGGCGCCGATCCGCATCGGGCGCTCGGGCCGCTCGCGCGAGTACCGATCGGCCTCGCGGAGGATCGCGGAGGCGCAGGCGACGGCCGCGCGGGCGTTCGTGAAAACGACATAGAAGGAGTCGCCCTCGGTCTTGATCTCCGCTCCCTCGTGCTTCGCGATCTCGGCGCGCACGATCCGGCGGTAATCGGCGATGAGCGTGCGAGCGGCCTCATCGCCGTGCTTCTCGACGAAGCGCGTGTAGTCGCGCAGATCGGAGAAGAGGAACGTGCGGGTGGCGAGCACCGGCAAAGTGTGGCACCGGTGCGTCTGCCCGCCTAGCATCCGGCGGAGTGAGCGTGCTGTCGCGTGAAGAGCTCCGCGCAGCGATCAGCGCGCAGCCGCCGCTCGTCGAAGGCCTCGACCCCGCGACGCAGATCCAGCCCAACGGCATCGACCTGCGCGTTGAGCGCATCCAGCGGCTCACCTCACCCGGCCTTCTCGGTGCGGCCCCGAACCTGCGCGAGCCCGCGGCGCGCGAGGACGTGCAGCCGGACGCCGACGGCTGGTGGGACCTCCACGCCGGCAGCTACGTGATCGGCTACGCGGAGAAGGTGAACCTGCCACCCGACCTCATGGCCTTCGCGCGTCCGCGTTCGACGCTGCTCCGGTCGGGCGTCGCGATCCACACCGCCGTCTGGGACGCCGGCTATTCCGGTCGGGGCGAAGGACTCCTCAGCGTCCTCAATCCGAAGGGCTATCGCCTCCAGCGTGGCGCCGCGGTGCTCCAGCTCGTCTTCCTCCACCTCTCGAGCGCGACCGCGGATGGCTACAAGGGGAAATACCAGGGCGAGGGACAGAGCACACCGTGAGGCGCACCATCCTTCACGACGCCGCGCTCGCCGACGGCTCGTCGGACTCGCTCCGGCTCGGGGTGTCGGTCGCGATCGCCGATGGGAAGATCGAGGCCATCGCGCCGAACGGCGAGATCGACCAGCGCGCGGCGACAGTCATCGACGCGGGCGGCGCGGTCATCGTGCCGGGGATGGTCGACTCCCACAGCCACCTCACGCTGCAGGGCGGCAGCCACTGGCTCGACCGCGGCGGCGACCCGCCCGACGTGCTGCGCGAAGTTGCGCGGAACAGCGCGAAGCGTCTCGTGCAGGCGGGCGTGCTCTGGGCCCGCGACGTCGGCGCGCCGTCCGCGAACGGCCGGCCCATTTCGCTCGACGTACGCGAGGAGCTGAAGGGCAAGCCCGGGAACCCGTACATCCGCATCGCCGGCACGTGGATCGGGAAGACGGGGTACCCCGACATGTGGGTCACGACCGACGACGACGGCCTCGCCGCCGCCGCGCTCCACCAGCTCGACCTCGGGACGGACTTCGTGAAGATCTACATGGACGCACCCGGTGGCGTGAAGGACTCGCCGTTCGGCGTGCCGGCGATGACCGCGATGACCAAGGCGGTGCACGCGCGCGGCGCCCGCGTGGCGTGCCACTCCGGGTACCTCGACGGCGCGCGCGTCGCCGCGGCGGCGGGCGTCGACTCGATCGAGCACGGGATGGAGCTCGACGACGACATCGCCCGCACGATGAAGAAGAACAACGTGACCCTCTCCTCGACCCTCTCGGTCTTCGCGTCGTGGGAGACGTTCGGGCGCACGACGGCCATCGACCGGTTCACCACGGAGGAGGGCCGCCAGCGGACCGCGAAACGGAAGGAAGGCGCGTACGCGTCGGTCGCCGCGGCGAAGCGGGCGGGGGTCCGCATCGCGACGGGCTCCGACTTCGGTGGCGGATCGGTCCGCGCCGGGCACCTCGCGTGGGAGGTCGAGCTGCTCGTCGCGGCCGGTCTGACCCCGCGCGAGGCCCTCGTCGCCGCGACGCGCTCCGGTGGGGAGCTGCTCGGGGACGACCATGCCGGCCGGATCGAGCCGGGGATGCCCGCCGATCTCGTCCTCGTCCACGGCGATCCGCTCTCCGACGCTCGCGCGCTTTGGCGCGTGTGGGCGGTCTTCCAGGCCGGCGTCCGCGTGGCGTGATGGACGGCCCGCGGATCGAGATGGAGGCGAACGGGCCGTACATCGTCCACGGCCCGGCGGTCATCGTCGACGCCGACGGCCACGAGAGGGTGGTCGAGGCGGGTCATACCGTGAAGCTCTGCCGCTGCGGCCACTCCGGGTCGAAGCCGTTCTGCGATTCCACGCACCGCACGGTCGATTTCGTGTCGCGGCCGACCTTCGAGCCGGAGCGGCCGTAACCGTTACGCGATGGGCAGCAATATATGCCTTGACAGGTATATTCCTGTAGGCGTATACAAGGCCGCATGAACGCGAACGCCACGTTCAGCGCCCTCGCGGAGCCGAACCGGCTCCAGATCGTCGAGCTCCTCCGGCGCCGGCCGCTCCCGGTCGGGCAGATCGCGGAGCGCCTGCGGATGGGCCAACCGCAGGTGTCGAAGCATCTGCGCGTCCTCGCGGATGCCGGACTCGTGCGGGTCACGCCGCTGGCGCAGCAGCGCATCTACGGCCTGCGCGCGGAGCCGCTCAAGGAGCTTGACGACTGGCTGGAGAAGTACCGCAGAACCTGGGGGGACCGCTTCGATCGCATGGACGAGGTATTGAGCGAACTAACAGCAAAGCAGAAAAGATCATCAAGGGAGAAAGCAGATGGCCACCGTGAGTAAGTTCGAGATGAAGGTCACGATCCTGTCCGACACGGACATCGAGATCACCCGCGAGTTCGACGCTCCGCGCGACCTCGTGTTCAAGGCGTTGACCGATCCGACGCTACTTCCCAAGTGGTGGGGTCCGCGCCGGTACCGGACGATCGTCGACACGCTCGACGTACGTCCGGGTGGCAAATGGCGGATGCGCAACATCGGGGCCGACGGCGTCGAGTACGCGTTCAACGGCGAGTTCCGCGAGATCACGCCGCCCGAGCGGGTCGTCTGGACGTTCCAGTACGAGGGGCTCCCCGGTCACGTCTCGGTCGAGACGATGACCCTGACCGAGCGCGACGGGCGCACGCAGCTGGTGGTGGTCGATCAATTCGCGTCGAAGGAAGACCGCGACGGCATGCTCCAGAGCGGCATGGAGTCGGGCGCGGCGGAGTCGTACGACCGCCTGGACGAGGTCCTCGCGGAGCTGAAGAAGAAGTCCGCCTAGAGGCTGGGGAGGTCGACTCCCTTGTCCGTCGCGAACTTGATCGCATCCGGGTAGCCGGCGTCGGCGTGACGCATGACGCCGGTGCCCGGATCGGTGGTCAACACACGTTCGAGCTTCTTGCGCCCGAGCTCCGTCCCGTCGGCCACCGCGACCATCCCGGCGTGGATCGAGTTTCCGATGCCGACGCCGCCGCCGTGATGCACGGAGACCCAGGTCGCCCCGGCGGCGGTGTTCACGAGCGCGTTCAGGATCGGCCAGTCCGCGATGGCGTCACTGCCGTCACGCATCCCCTCCGTCTCGCGGTTCGGCGACGCGACGGACCCGGAGTCGAGGTGATCGCGCCCGATGACGATCGGCGCGGCGATCCTCCCGCTCCGTACGAGCTCGTCGATACGCTCGCCGAACGCCGCGCGCTCGCCGTACCCGAGCCAACACACTCGGGCGGGCAGCCCCTGGAACGGCACGCGCTCCTCGGCGAGGGTGATCCAGCGCCGCAGCGAGCGATCGTCGGGGAACAGGTCGAGGACCGCGCGGTCGGTCGCGAGGATGTCCTTCGCCTCGCCAGAGAGCGCGACCCAGCGGAACGGCCCCTTGCCGCGCTCGAATAGGGGACGGATGTACGCCGGCACGAACCCCGGGTAGTCGAACGCGCGCGCGAAGCCGGCGGTCTTCGCCTCGCCACGGAGATTGTTCCCGTAGTCGAAGGCGATGCTCCCGCGGTCCATGAGCGCGACGATCGCCTCGCATTGCTTCGCGATCGAGGCGCGCGACGCCTCGACGTACCCGGCCGGATCGTTGATCCGCAGCACCGCGGGACTCTTCACGTCGGGGACGTAGCCGTCGAGCGGATCGTGCGCCGAGGTCTGGTCGGTCACGACGTCGACGCGCACGTCGCGCTTGACGAGCTCCGGGAGGATCGCGGCCGCGTTCGCGATGAGCGCGATCGACCGGGGCGTGCGGGATCCGAGGTATCCCTCGGCCCGCGCGAGCGCGTCGTCGAGTGAATCGGTGATCTCGTCGAGGAAGCCCTGCTTGAGCCGGCGCTCGGCGCGGAGCGGATCGACCTCGACCACGAGCGCGACCCCGCCGTTCATCGTGATCGCGAGCGGCTGCGCCCCGCCCATCCCGCCGAGCCCGGCCGTGACGACGAGGCGGCCCTCGAGCGTGCCGTCGAAGTGCGTGCGCGCGACCGCGGCGAAGGTCTCGAAGGTGCCCTGGAGGATCCCCTGGGTCCCGATGTAGATCCAGGATCCCGCGGTCATCTGCCCGTACATCGTGAGGCCCATCGCCTCGAGCGCGCGGAACTCCTCCCACGTCGCCCACTTCGGCACGAGCATCGCGTTCGAGATGAGCACGCGCGGCGCCCACTCGTGCGTGCGGAACACGCCGACGGGCTTCCCCGATTGCACGAGGAGCGTCTCGTCGTCCTTCAGGCGTTTCAGCGTCGCGAGGATCGTGTCGAACGCCTGCCACGATCGAGCGGCCCGGCCGGTGCCGCCATAGACGATGAGCTCGTCGGGTCGCTCGGCGACCTCGGGGTCGAGGTTGTTCTGGATCATCCGGAACGCGGCTTCCTGCGGCCACGCGAGGCACGAGAGCTTCGATCCCCGCGGCGCGTGGACCGTTCGGCTCGCGACCGCGCTCATGCGGATGCCCTGTCCATCGCGGCGCGCACGCGCTCCGGTCGCAGCGGCAGCTCGCGGACGCGCGCACCGCACGCGGCGAAGACCGCGTTCGCGATCGCGGCGGCCGTCGGCACCGCACCGGGCTCGCCGACGCCGGTCGAGGGCTGCGACGCGTCGCCCTTGACGAGCACCTCGATCTTCTCCGGCGCGTCGCGGAACGTCGCGATCGGATACGTGTCCCAGCTCGTCGGCACGACCCGTCCGTCGTGATGGCGCAGCTCCTCGAACATCGTCCAGCTCGCCGACTGCTGGATCCCGCCCTCGACCTGGTTGCGCACGCCCTCGGGATTGATGACGAAGCCGGGATCGACGACGGCCCAGACGGCGATGATCCGCACGACGCCCTCGTCGCTCACCTCGACGTCGGCGACCTGCGCGACCGGCGTGCCGTGATAGATCGTGCAGGCGACGCCGAGCCCGCGGCGCGGGATGGGCTTCCGGCCCCAGCCGCTCCGTTCGGCGACCGCATCGAGGGTCGCGGTCAGGCGTTCGTCGTCGAGATGCCGCCGCCGGTATGCGACCGGATCCTCGTGAGCCGCGTGCGCGAGCTCGTCCACAAATGACTCGATCGCGAACACGTTCTCGGCAGCGGCGAGCGAGCGGAAGTTCGCCGTACGTAGCGGCGTCGGCTCCATGTGGAGGACGACGTTGAGGTGCGGGATGCGGTACGGCGGGATCGCGTTGCGGCCCTGCGTGCCGCCGGCGGCCTCCGGATCGGGGTCGAACCACCCGGCCGTGTGGACGTTCGCGGTGTGCTCGTCGTAGCTCCAGGCCACGATCGTGCCCTTCGCATCGAGTCCCGCCGAGACCTCGAGGGTGACCTCCGGCCGGCTAGGCGAATACGCGAACTCCTCCTCGCGGGTCCACTGCAGGTGCACCGGACGCTTCGCGCCCTTCGAGAGCACGGCTGCTTCGAGCGCAACGTCGATGCTGCTGCTCCGTCCATACGTACCGCTGGACATGCGCGGGGCGAAATGCACGTTCTCTTCAGAAAGGCCGATCCGCTTCGCGACGCCCTCGCGCAGGCCGAACGGGCGGTGCGTCGCGCCGTAGATCGTCGCGCCGTCGGCGGTCACGTCGGCGACCGCGGCGCTCGGCCCGATCGGCGCGTTCGCGATCGACGGGAGAATGTACTCCGCGGTGCGCCGGGTCACGGCGCTCGCGAGCGCCTTCTCGATGCCGCGATCCCCACGCAGCGGGATGTCGGCATCCGGCCCTTCGTCGGGACGGCTCGCGATCCAGTCGACCTCGAGCGCATCGGCGGCGGCGCGAGCCTGATCGGCGCGCTCGGCGACGACGCCGACGAGGTCGCCATCACGCACGACCGCGACAACGCCCGGCATCCCGCGCGCGGCCACGTCGTCGACGCTCTTCACCTTCGCGCCGCGCACCGGCGGTCGCACGATCGCCCCGTGCAGCATGCCCGCGAGCCGGACATCGGCCGCGTACGTCGCGCGTCCGGTCACGATGTCGCGGGCTTCGACACGTGGCAGCGGCTTGCCGATGTAGCGGTGGCGTCCCTCGGGGAGGAACGCGACCTCATCGGGGATCGCTCCGCGCAACGGCTCGTCGGCGACGAGCTCGCCATAGGGGATCCGTGTGGGGCCGGAGACGACGTGACCGTCGCTCGTGTCAAGGCGATCCGGCTTCACGCCGAGGCTGCGGCTCGCGCGCGCGAGGAGCTGCGCCCGGCCGAACGCCGCGGCGCGGCGGAGGATCGGCGCCTCCTGCTGGGTGGAGTGGCTGCCGTAGGTACCCCAGTCGTGCGGCGACAGGTCGGTGTCACCCATCACCATCCGCACCCGCTCGAGCGGCACGTCGAGCTCGTCGGCCACGATCTGCGCGAAGCCGGTGCGGATTCCCTGACCGAACTCGAACTTCCCCGAGAACGCCGTGACCGCACCGTCCGCGGCGATCGCGATGCGAGACTCGAGGCGCTCGGGCTCGTCCGCCATCAATCGGCCGCCCGCAGGACCGCGCGGATCGCGCGCCCATACACGCCGCAGCGGCAGAGGTTCGTCGCGAGCGACTCGCGGACCTCGGCCTCCGTTGGATGCGGCGTGCGCGCGAGAAGCGCCGTCGCGGAGATCACCATGCCGCTCGTGCAGTAGCCGCACTGCATCGCGTCCTCGGCGATGAACGCCTCCTGGACCGGAGTCAGCCCGCCGTTCCCCGCGAGGCCCTCGACCGTCGTGATCTCCATCCGGCTCGCCTGCTCCGCGCTCAGGAGGCACGACGCGACCGCCGTCGCTCCGGTCCCGGGGGCCCCTCCCCACGCATCACCGATGACGAAACACGCACCGCACCGGCCGATGCCACAGCCGTACCGGGTGCCGGTCATGCCGAGATCGTCGCGAAGGACGGTGAGGAGCGTCGCGCTGCGCGGAACGTCGACGGAGTGTTCATTGCCGTTGATGCGGAGCGCGATCTGCATCGGTCCGGATGCTAGTGCGTCCCTACACTCGTGGCGTGACCGATGCGTTCATCTGCGAATACGTGCGGACCCCGTTCGGCCGGTACGGCGGGGTCCTCGCGACGCTCAGACCGGACGCGATGGCCGCGCATGTCCTGCGCGCGGTCGTCGAGCGGAGCAGGATCGACCCCGCGGACCTCGACGACGTGATCCTCGGCTGCGCGAATCAGGCCGGCGAGGACAACCGCAACGTCGCGCGCATCGCGAGCCTCCTCGCCGGATTCCCGGTCGAGGTCCCGGGGCAGACGGTGAACCGGCTCTGCGGATCGAGCCTGCAGGCGCTCAACAGCGCGGCGGAGGCGATCTGGAGCGGACAGGGCGAGCTGTTCATCGCCGGCGGCGTCGAGAGCATGACCCGCGCGCCGATCGTGACCCTCAAGCCCGATGCCGCCTATCCACGTGGCGCGCCCGAGTCGGCCGATAGCACGCTCGGGTGGCGCTTCTCGCACCCGCAGCTCGTCGCGGACGGGCACACCGTCACCCTCGGCCAGACCGCGGAGAACGTGGCCCAGCGTCGCGGCGTGTCGCGCGCCGATCAGGACTGCCTCGCGCTCCTCAGCCAGCAGAAGGCCGAGCGCGCGATGGCGAACGGGGTCCTCGCGGAGGAGATCGTCGCGACTCCAGTGCCCACGTCAAGTCGTAAAGAAGGAACGACGGTCATCGTCGAGCGCGACGAGCATCCGCGGCCTGGCAGCACCCTCGAGGCCCTCGCGAAGCTCAAGCCGGCGTTCGCGGACAACGGGAGCGTCACTGCCGGCAACAGCTCGGGGATCAACGACGGCGCGTCGGCGCTCGTCGTCGCGTCGGGCGACCGTGCGAGATCGCTGGGCCTGAAGCCGATCGCGCGGGTCGTGAGCACCGGCATCGCGGGCGTGCGGCCGGACGAGATGGGCCTCGGCCCGATCCCGTCATCGCGCGCAGCGCTGAAGCGGGCGAAGCTCGAAATGAAGGACATCGCCGTCGTCGAGCTCAACGAGGCCTTCGCGAGCCAGGTCGTCGCATCGTGCGTCGCGCTCGGCATCGACTGGCGCGACGAACGAACGCTGAACCCGAACGGCGGCGCGATCGCGATCGGCCACCCCCTCGGAGCAAGCGGCGCGCGCCTCGCGGGCACGCTCGCGCTGCAGCTACGGAGGACGAACGCCCGCTACGGCCTCGCGACGATGTGCATCGGCGTCGGTCAGGGGATCGCGACGGTCTTGGAGCGCGCCGGGGACTGAGGGTCAGTCCCTGTCCACCGGATCAGTCGACCTGACCGGTAGCGTGGCGGACCGCGGTCGCGAGTAGGTCGCGCGCGATGACGTCGCGCATCGTCGCAATGTCGGGAGCGAGGGGCCGGTCGGCCTCCAGCTTCGACACGTGCTCGCGGATGACCCGCCGCGCCGCCTCGACGCCCGGAGCGCTCGTCATCCCGAGGAGGTCCAGCCCCTGCGCCGCGCACAGCGCCTCGATCGCGAGGACGTTCCGGGTATTCGTCACGATCGCCGCGAGCTTGTGGGCCGCGTGCACGCCCATGCTCACGTGGTCCTCCATGTCGGCCGACGTCGGGATCGACTCGACGGATGCGGGCATGGATCGCATGCGGTTCTCGGTCACGAGGGCGGCGGCGGTGTATTGGGCGACCATGAATCCCGAGTTCATCCCCGCGTCGCTCGTGAGGAACGGCGGGAGCCCGCTCGTGTGCCCGTTCGTCATCCGATCGATCCGGCTTTCGCTGATGTCGGCGAGCTCGGCGACGGCGATCGTCGCGAGGTCGAGCGCGATCGCGACCGGCTGGCCGTGGAAGTTCCCGCCGCTCACGATCCGCTTCTGATCGGCGAAGACGAGCGGGTTGTCGGTGACGCTGTTGATCTCGACTTCGAGCACGTGACGCGTGTACGCGAGCGCGTCCCGCGACGCGCCATGCACCTGGGGCATGCACCGGATCGAGTACGGGTCCTGCACGCGCGGGTCGCCGACCTTATGCGAGGCGATGATCGGGCTGCCGTGGATGAGCCGCCGAAGGTTCGCCGCGACGACGCGCTGCCCCGGATGCGGCCGCGAATCCTGCAGCGCCTCGTCCCAGGCCGCGTCGGTCGCGCGCAGCGACTCGGCGGAGAGCGCGCCGACGATGTCGGCCGTCGTCGCCAGGGTCTCGGCGTCGTGGAGCGCGAGGCAGCCGATGCCGGTCATCACCTGCGTGCCGTTGATGAGCGCGAGCGCCTCCTTCGGCGCGAGCTCGAGCGGCTTGAGGTCGGCGCGCCTCAGCGCGTCGGCGCCGCTCATCCGCTTGTCCTCGAACATCGCCTCGCCTTCGCCGACGAGGACGAGCGCCGCGTGCGCGAGCGGCGCAAGGTCGCCCGATGCGCCGACGCTCCCGTGCATCGGGATGACCGGATGCACGCCCCGGTTCAGGAGATCGAGGAGCAGGTCGATGGTCTCGGGCCGCACGCCCGAACGGCCGGAGGCGAGGGTGTTGGCGCGGAGCAGCAGGATCGCTCGCGTGACATCCCGCGGCAGTTGATCGCCGACGCCGGCGGCGTGGCTCCGCAACAGGTTGAGCTGCAGCTTCGCGAGATCGCCGCGGGCGATGCGAACCTGCGCGAGATCGCCGAAACCGGTATTCACGCCGTACACCGCCGCGTCGCCGTCCGCGACCGCCGCGACGAGCTTCGCCGCGGCGCGAACCTGCTCCTCGGCAGCGCGGTCGAGCGCGACCGCCACGTCGCGTCTCGCGACGTTGACGACGTCCGCGATCGAAAGGCTCTTGCCGTCGATGCGGAGCGTCGCCACTAGCGCTCCTTCAACAGGTCGCGTGTCAGGTGGTCGCGATACCAGGCGGCGAGCTCGACATAGTGCGCGGCCGCCTTCACCGTCCAGCGCTCGTCTTCGGGCTTGGCCTCCCGCACGACCTTGCCCGGGACACCGACGACGAGCGAATGCGGTGGGACCTTCGTGCCCTCCCGCACGACCGCGCCGGCGCCGATGATCGATCCGGTCCCGACGACGCAGCCGCCCACGAGCACGGACGCCTGTCCGATGAGGACGTTGCTCTCGATCACGCTCGAATGGACCAGCGCGTTGTGCCCGATGGTCACGTCGGTGCCCACGATCGTCGGCTCGTTCTCGTCGGTGTGGATCGTGGAGTTGTCCTGGACGTTCGAGCGCGCGCCGATCTCGATGCGGTCCATGTCGCCGCGGAGGACGCTCCCGAACCAGACGGAGGCGCCCTCGTGCAGGGTCACATCGCCGATGAGGACCGCGGTCGGCGCGACGAACGCTGTCGGGTGGACGCGCGGCGACCGTCCCTTGAACGCGTAGAGCGGCACGGACCGTACGATATTCGCGTGATCATCATCATGCGGAAGGGCGCGAGCAAAGAGCAGATCGACCACGTCGTCGATCGGCTACGCGAACGCGGCTACGGCGCGAACCTGTCGGGCAGCGAGGTCAGCGTCATCGGTGCCATCGGCGTCCTCGACGACGACAAGGCCCGCCTCGCGGAGCAGCTCGCGTCGCTCCCCGCGGTCGAGCGCGTCGTCCCCGTCCTCAAGCGCTTCAAGCTCGCATCGCGCGAGTTCCAGCCGGATCCGACGGTCGTGAAGATCGACGGGCTGTCGATCGGTGACGGCTCGCTCGTCGTGATGGCCGGGCCGTGCTCCGTCGAGAGCGAGCAGCAGCTGCTCGAGACCGCGCGCGCGGTGAAGGCGAGCGGCGCCGACATCCTTCGGGGCGGAGCGTTCAAGCCGCGCACCTCGCCGTACGACTTCCAGGGGCTCGGGAAGGAGGGCCTCGAGCTGCTCGCCCGCGCGAAGCGGGAGACCGGCATGCCGATCGTCTCGGAGGTCCTCGACCCGCACGACGTCGCGCTCTGCGCGAAGTACGTGGACATCCTGCAGATCGGCGCGCGCAACATGCAGAACTACGCCCTCCTGCGCGAGGTCGGCCGCTCGGGGCATCCCGTGCTCCTCAAGCGCGGTGGGATGTACCCGACGATCGAGAACTGGCTGCTCTGCGCCGAGTACATCCTCCGTGAGGGCAACCGGAACGTGATGCTCTGCGAGCGCGGGCTGCCGGCGCCCGGTGGCGAGACGGCGACGCGGAACGTGCTCGACGTCTCCGCCGTCGCGGTCGTGCACGAGCTCTCGCACCTTCCGGTCATCGTCGACCCGAGCCACGGCACCGGGAAGGCCTCGTACGTGCCGTCGCTCGCTCGCGCGGCCGTCGCCGCGGGCGCCGACGGACTCATGATCGAGGTGCACCCGGATCCGGAGCGCGCGCTCTCCGACGGACCGCAGTCGCTCACGTTCGATCAGTTCGCGGCGCTGATGGGTGGGCTCGACGGGCTGCGGCCCGCTAGCTCTCGGGCTGCTGTCCCTGCTGCGTCGCGGTGAGCTTGTAGCCGAACCCGCGCGCGGTCTCGATCTGCACTTCCGTCACGCCACCGTCGAGCAGCTTCTTCCGCAACCGTCCGACGTGCACGTCGACGAGCCGGGTGTCGCTGCCGGGCTCGTAGCCCCACACGCCTGACAGCAGGTCGTCGCGCGTGAACACGCGCCCCGGCTCTCCGCCGAGGGTCTTGAGCAGCTTGAACTCGGTCGGCGTGAGCGGGAGCGCCGAATCGCCGAGGATCGCCTGCACGCTCCCGAGGTCGATGATGAAGCGCCCGAAGCGGAGCTGGCGACGGTCGCGATCCGCGATGGCCGCGTACGACCGGCGGCGGAGGAGCGCTTCGACACGCGCGACGAGCTCGTTGTTGTCGAACGGCTTGCCCATGTAGTCGTCCGCGCCGATCCGGAGCCCGACGACGCGGTCGGTCGGCTCGCTCTTCGCCGACACGAACAGGATCGGGACGTCCGTCTCCTTGCGCAGCTGCAGGCACAGGCTGATGCCGTCGACGCTCGGCATCATGATGTCGAGGCTCACCAGGTCCGGATGGAAAGCATTGAAGACGTCGATGGCCTGACGTGAGTCGGTCACCACTCGAACGGAGAAGCCCTCTTCGCGCAGCACGGTGCCAAGGAGGTTGGCGATGTCCGCTTCGTCGTCCACCACCAGGATCCGCGCGTCGTGACTGACGCTACGTTCGGATGCCTGGCTCGGCTGCGCGATGGCCATCCGTCATGGTCCTCGCATGAACGGTGCCAAACGTAACGATCGGCAATCCGGCCCTACGCGAGCCCGGCATTCACCGCCGCAAGGCGATCCACCATCCAGGCAGCCTGCACGCCCACCGCATCGGGCCACGCGCCGAAGAAGTAGCGGTCGGTGGCGGCCTCGATCCGTTGACGCTCGGCCTGACCGGTCTCGGTCAGCGCGAGCTCGGGTCCCGAGGTCAACAGTCCGTTCTCGCGTAGCTGTCGCAGGCCCGCGCGCACGTCCTCGGGTCGCTGGGAGGCCACCTTCGCGACGAGGTCATCGTCGGTGGTGGCCTCCTTGTTCCAGACCGCCGTGAGGAGATGCATCGCCGGCCCGGTCATCCGCGCGTCGCGCCAGGCCTGCATGTGGCAATCGTCGCGGACCTGCCAGAGCCCGTAGATCGCCGCATCGAGCCGCGCCAGCGACGAGGATGGCTCCTTCCACCGGTACCGTGCGGCGCGCGGCGTGTGCTCGCGCGTCTGCGGCGCGGATGACGTCGAGGCAGCGGCGAGCGCGGTCTCGAAGAGCCCCGCGAGCCGCGCCAGCTCGTCAGCGTCGATCGGCGCGAGCGTCGCGAAGTGCGCCTCGATCGCACGCCGCAGGTCATCGAGCGCGGCCCTGCCCTTGTCCGTCAAGGACCAGCGGCCGTCCTGCCACACGAGCAGCCCGACCGACTCGCCGGCGGCCGCGCTCGTGCGGAGCTGCGCGTCGGTCGTCCGGTACGCGCTGTTGCCGACGTCCTTCGGCAGCGCGCCCTGTGGGTCCTGGATCCCGAGGTCCATCGCGAAGAAATACGACGGCCGGTCGAGGCCGAGCTTCTCCATCGCGCGCAATGGGAAGTCCGCTTTCGCGCGGCGACGATTCAGGAATTGCGGCAGGAGCGGGACGAGCGCCACCGGATATGGCTCGCGCATGTCGCCCTCCCCTAGCTGTTCGCCCTGGCCGCGTCCTCCACGCAGTATGGCGTCTCGGGTACGAGCTCGAGCCGCTCGTGAACGATCGGTCGTCCGCAAGCGATGCACGTCCCGTAGGTCCCGTCGTCGAGCCGGCGGAGCGCGTCGTCGACGTCGCGGAGCCGCTGCCCGAACATCGCCGCGCTGGTCACGTCGAGCTCGCGCATCTCGGTGTCCGCAGCCGCGTCGGCTGGATGGTGCACCGCGACCGCGACCTCCGCGCCGGAGTCGCGTCCACCGTCGCGCAGCCGCGCGTGGATCGGCTCGAGCGTCGCCGTCAGCGCGTCGCGCGTCCGGAGCAAAAGGTCGCGGAAGTACTCCGTATCCATCGGACGGCGGCCTGTCGCAGAATTCGGGCCATGACGCCCGAGGAGGCCGCCGCGCGTTCCGACCTGCACCTGCTCGACGTGCGCGAGCCGGACGAGTGGCTGGCCGGCCACATCGCGGGTGCCCAGCACATCCCGCTCGGCGACCTGCGCGAGCGCCTTGCCGAGCTCCCGAAGGACCGGACGATCCTCGCGGTCTGCCGGTCAGGCAACCGGAGCGAGGCCGCGGCGCGCGGCCTGCGCACGCTCGGCTACACCGTGGAGAACCTCGAAGGTGGCGTGACCGCATGGAAGCGCGCCGGGCTGCCCCTCGAGGACAGCGGCGGCGGTCCCGGCCGGGTCATCTGATGCGCCAGCCAACGGCCGAGCGTCCGTTCCACGACAAGGCCTGGCTCCAGTCGCACCTGGACGACGAGCGCAAGGAGGCGGACCTCCTCGCGGAGATCCGTGAGGTCGTGTTCGGTCTGCAGGACGGCGTGACGAGCATCCTCGCCGTCGTCAGCGTCGTCGCGGCCGCGTCGAACGACACCTACACGGTCCTCATCAGCGGCATCGCGGCCACGCTGGCCGAGGTGTTCTCGATGGGCGCCGGCGAGTTCATGTCCTCCAAGAGCCAGCGCGAGATCTTCATCGCGCAGATCGCCGAGGAACGAGCCGAGGTCGAGGACCGTCCCGGCGAGGCCGAGGCCGAGGTCGCGTTCATGTTCGAGCGCGAGGGCCTGCCGGCGGACGCCTCGAGCCGCATCGCGGCCGAGATCGCGCGCGACCCGAACGTGCTCCTGCGCACGATGGTCGAGAAGGAGCTCGGCGTCGCGATGGACGAGGGCGGCTCCGCGACCCAGGGCGCGCTCATCCTCGCGGGCTCGTTCTTCGTGTCGGCGCTCGTGCCGCTGCTCCCGTACTTCTTCTTCCCGGTGCGTACGGGTCTCTGGGTGTCGGTCGGCCTATCGGCCGTCGCGATGTTCGCCGTCGGCGTGTGGAAATCCCGGCTCACGAAACGCAACCCGATCGTCTCGGGGCTCGAGATCCTCGTCCTCGTCGCGGGCGCCGCGATCGCAGGTTCGTTCTTCGGCTCGGTCCTGCCCGGGCTGCTCGGGGTCGCCGGGATCCGCTAGGCACGGCATCTGCTCCCTCGATCGACACGCGAATAGGGGAGGCCCACATGCCGAACGAGAAGTCGACACCGCGCGCATCCGACGACCTCGAGGCCGCCGAAGAGAAGAGCAAGACCATCGACGAGCGCGTCCCGGAGCGTCAGGAGCTCGACATCGTCCCCGAGGTCATGATGCCCGGCGCGGTCGGCGCGTACGTGCCGCATGCCGGGGTCGGCGTCGAAGGACCCCTCGGCGACGAGCTCCCCGGGCCAGGCGAAAAGGTCCTCGAACAGGAGGGAAAAGCCCAGCGAATGCCGACCGTTCGCGGCTGACCCCGGCTGGCAAGTGAGCGCCAGGTCAGACCTACGATGAACGATATGCGCATCGCCTTCGTCTCCTCCTCGGTCCCCCGTCGCTGCGGGATCGCGACCTTCACGGCCGACGTCATGGCCGCGGTCAAAGCGGCCGACCCGACGGTCCGTTGCTCGATCGTCGCGATCGACGAGCCGAACAGCGCGCGGGCGTACGGGCCCGAGGTCAAGGGCCGCATCCGCCAGCGCGAGCCGGCCTCGTACCGGGCCGCCGCGGCGCTCATCAACGCGTCGAACGTCGACGTCGTCAACCTGCAGCACGAGTTCGGCCTCTACGGCGTCTGGAAGGACGACGTGTACGAGGATCACCTCCGTCCGTTCCTCGACGAGCTCCGCAAGCCCGTCCTGACGACGCTCCACAGCGTCCCACCGCATCCGTCGGACTCGATGCGCGAGGCCGTGCGGAACATCGCGGCACGGAGCGATGAGGTCATCGTCATGGCCCACACCGCCGCGCGGCTGCTCGCGTCCGACTACGGCGTCACGAAGCAGCCCGTGGTCATCCCGCACGGGATGCCCGCCATCGAGCCGATCGGGCGCCACCACGTGAAACGCAAGCTCGGGATGGAGGACCGCACAATCATCTCGACCTTCGGGCTCGTCGACCCGCGCAAGGGCCTCGAGTTCGTGATCGGTGCGATGCCCTCGATCGTCGCGCGCCGGCCCGACGCGCTGTACCTCGTCGTCGGTCAGACGCATCCCGAGCTGCTCAAGACGCAGGGCGAGACGTACCGGAACACGCTCGAGCGTCTGGTCGAGGAGCTCGGCATGAGCGATCACGTCGCGTTCGTGAACGAGTACCTGACCCAGCGCGACATCGTGGGCTACCTGCTCGCGTCGGACGTCTACGTGACGCCGTACCTCGACGCGAACCAGATCACGAGCGGGACGCTGGCCTACGCGCTCGGGGCGGGGAAGGCGATCGTGTCGACGCCGTACCTGCACGCGATCGAGGCGCTCGCCGACGAGCGCGGCATCATCGTCCCCTTCCGTGACGCGGCGGCGATCGCCGACGCGGTGGGCCGGATCCTCGACGATCCGGACCTCAAGGCGCGGCTCGAGCGCCGGGCGTACGCCTATGGCCGCCAGACCGCCTGGCCGGCCGTCGGCAAGCGGGTGCTCGCGCTCACCCAGCACGTCCTCGATCCTCAGATGCACGGGCCGCTCGTCGCCGTTTGAAGATCGCCGAACGGGCCGGCCCGGTCGACTTGGGCCGGCGACTCGCGGAGAATCCGCTGCTCAGCGCTCGCGACGTCCCGGCCTCGCAGCCGGCGCTGGAGGTCGTGTCCGTCTTCAACGCCGGCACGGCGATCATCCACGATGAGGTCATCCTCCTGCTCCGCGTGGCCGAGCGACCGCGCAGCGACATCGACCTGCCTCCGGGCGCGTTCACGCTCGACTTCAGCGGGCCGCATCCGATCCGGAAGCCGCTTCCGCCCGGCCTGACGAAGGACGACGTCATCGGCATGGCCTACATGGATACGTCGGTCCACCCCGCGTCGGTGCGGGTGGCCTACATCCCGCGGGACCTGCCGGGGCTCGATCTTCGCGACCCCCGCGCGATCCGTTACCAGAACTCGACCGGTCCTCTGCGCCTCGTGAACCTGGGGTACCAGGATTACCTCGCCCAGATCTCTCACCTGCGTGTCGCGCGATCGCGGGACGGGGTGCACTTCACGGTCGATCCGCACGTCTCGCTCGGTCCAGAGGTCGCGCTCGAGGAATACGGCGTCGAGGATCCGCGGATCACGTTCATCGATGGGCGGTTCCACGTCACCTACGTGTCCGTGTCCCGCTGGGGCATCACCACGAGCCTCGCGACGACGACGGACTTCCGGACGTACGACCGCAAGGGCGTCATCTTCCTGCCCGATCACAAGGACGTGGTCGTCTTCCCCGAGAAGGTCGGTGGCCGGTATGTCGCGTTGACCCGGCCGATGCCGCAGTCGTTCGCCCGGATCTTCGGGATCTGGATCGCGTTCTCCGACGACCTCATGTCGTGGGGCGACCACGCGCCGATCGCGCTCCCGCGCTGGGGCAGGTGGGATGAGCTCAGGACCGGCGCCTCGGCGGTGCCGTTCCGCACGGAACGGGGTTGGCTCGAGCTCTACCACGGGGTCGATCGCAACACGACCTACTCGATGGGCGCGGTGCTCCTGGATCTTGCGGATCCGCGGAAGGTCATCGCGCGATCGCCCGCGCCGATCCTCAAGCCGACCGAGCTCTACGAGACCGTCGGTCTGTTCAACCAGACCGTCTTCTCGTGCGGTCACATCCCGCTCGACGACCGCGGCGAGCGCATCCGCCTCTACTACGGCGCCGCGGACTCGGTCGTCGCGGCCGCGGACTTCGACGTCCGCGAGATCCTCGAGAGCCTCGAGCCGTGCTGAGCCACCTCGTATCCCTCGCGCGGCCGATCGACCTCGACGGGACGGCAGCCCTTGGGTTGGCGATCTATTCGGACCACACCGGGGAGCACCTCCACGCGCGGGAGACCGGCATCGAGGGGGTGGCCTGCGTCGACGACGTGTCGCGCGCGCTCGTGCTCTGGTGCGACCTCTGGGAACGGACGCATGAGCCGGTCGCCCGCGAGTGGGTCGACGGCCTCCTCGCGTTCTGCCGCTGGATGCAGCTCGACGACGGCCGGTTCGCGAACTTCATCCTCGACTGGAGTGGCGTGCGCAACATCGACGGGCTCACGTCGCGGGCCGACGGGGCATCGTTCTGGCATGCCCGCGGCGCGCGCGCGATGGCGAAGGTCTGGCGGACGTTCGGTGACGAGCGAGCGCGCGCGGACTACGAGCGGGCGCGCGCGTCGTTCGACGAACGTCCGGTCCCGGCGGACGTGCGCGCGGTGCAGGTGCTCGCCGGGCTCGACGCGGGTGATCCACACCGGGAGATCGCGCGCTGGTGCGAGACCATCGCCGAGCAGCGCCGCGGGGAGGTGCTCGTCGACGCCCACGACGCGACCGAGCCGCACCTCTGGGGGCACATCCAGGAAGGGGTCCTCGCCCTCGCCGGACCAGTCCTCCGCCGAGCCGATCTGGTCGAGGTCGCCCGCCGGAGCGCCGACGCGTACCTCGTCCCACTCATCGATCGAGGCTTCGATCTGCCGATGGTCCAGCCCTACGGCGCGGCGTCGGCCGCCTTCGGGATGGACCAGCTCCGTCTGGCGACCGGCGATGCGCGGTACGCCCGCGCCGCTCGCGATGCGCGGGCGTGGTTCGACGGCCGCAACCCCTCCGGTCGACCGGTGTACAACCGCGCGGCGGGCCGCGTGGTCGATGGCGTCGATGGCACGACCCTGAATCCGCACGCGGGTGCCGAGTCGGCGATCTCGGGCGCCGCCGCCTTCATCGACGACGTCGCCGCATGGCTCGAGCGGAACGCGACACGCTCCTCGCCCCGGAGTCAGATCGCGACGATGCTCGCCGGCTGAGTGCCGCTACCTCCACTGGAAGAAGGCGACAGTCAGGCGGCGACCACGTAGGGTCCGGCTGCCTCGCGAAGGTCGCGGGTGCTATCTGCGGATTCGAGACAACGACTGAGCCGCCGCTCCCATAGCCCGTGCAATCGCTTCTGGAACCACCACGCCTCGATTTCGATCAGAGGCAGGCTGTTGGCCTTGTAGAAGGCTGCCTTCTTCGCGCGTCGTTCCCAGTACGCCGTTGGAACGCGTCCACCCTTGGTGATTCCCCAAATCTCCACGTACCAGCCATTTGCCAGAAAGTCGGCGCGATATCTACCTGCTAGCCGAGGCTCGTATGAGTGGGGGATGCCTCGCTCGGCGAGCCAGTCATCGACGCGCCTTTCGTAGCTCGATCTGACCTTGTGACCATCACGACCAACAATTCGGTAGGCGCCACTCCATCCCCCCGAGCGAACTGCGATCGCGTATTCATGACAGAGCTTGCGGATGGTCGGTTCGGACAGGTCGAACTCGTGTCCGATCTGCGCGAGTGACGTGCCCGCTTCGTATCGAGCGGCAATCTCATCGCGCGTTGGAATGCGCGGTTCGTGCCCGATACGCGTGAACCATCCATTCGGCCTCCTCAGTCCGAACTCCGTGACCCACTCGCCGACCGTTGAAGGACCCACGCCGAACAGGTCTCCGATGTCGGCCAGACGGCGATGATCGACGTGGATGAAGCGTTCCAGCTCGTCGGCGGTTGGCCTCGGGTGCAGAACAAGCCCGTAAGCGGCAAATGTCGCCTTGATCCTCTTGCGAGTCACGCCGAAACGTCGCGCAAGACGAATTACCTTTCGGTCGTGCTGTTGGAACAACACGTCTAACGCGGCTGGGCCATTGTTTGCGACCCAGCGAACGAATGCCTCGGTTGAGGTCGTCGACTTACCTGTTGGACGGATCAGTCCCGGAACGCCGGAGCACTTTCGTCACCGTCCACTTCGTTAGACCGAAGGCGCGGGCGAGCTCGCTGACGCTCTGGCGATCCTCGACGTATCGCCGCGCCAACGCTTGCACTACTGAGGGCGCGACTGCGACGGGGCGGGCCACTCCAGTGATAATAGAACATCCGTTCTAGCGAGGCAAGCGCACTTTGATGCTGGTGGGCTGAATGGCGTTGTTCGAGTAGCCCAGATCGGTTCGGTACTGAAGATCAGGCTGACGTGCTCCGTCCGCAGTCACGGCACGCGCCCTGAGGGAGACGGTACCCGGGTCGCTCGGCTGCCAATGGATCCGCCATTCCCGCCACGCGTAAGCGGAGATCGCCGGTTGAAGGTCTGAGGCCAGCCATGTTCTGCCGCCGTCGGATGAGAACTCGACCGCGACGATATTCGAGCCGCCGGACCACGCATACCCACGTACTACAAGTGGAGACACAGGAACGACCTCGCCATCGGGTGGCCACGCGATGACCGCGCGCGGGCGCATCTCCCGAAGGGGTCGATCCCCGACCACGTAGCGCTCGGCCTGGTAGAAGCCGCGGAACGGCTGCTCGAGCGCGACGATGTCGGCGAGCCATTTCACCGATGCCATCCCGTACCAGGCCGGCACGATGAGGCGCAACGGCGCGCCGTGCTCCGCGGGGATCGGACCGCCGTTCATCGCGTACGCGACGAGCACGTCATCGGCGAGCGCCCGATCGAGCGGCAGCGAGCGCTCGAACGCCATGCGCCGGCCGGCCCCGGGCGGCGTGCCGGCGTCCGCGCCGCGGAAGAGGATCTCCACGGTCGCGGGCGAGAGGCCGCGCGGCTCGAGGAGCGAGCGCAGCGTCACGCCGGTCCATTCGGCGGTGCTCACCGCGCCGAGTCCCCACTGCTCACCCGGAGCGGGCGGCCGGAGGAACGATCGGCCGTTGCCCGCGCACTCGAGCGTGACGGTCGCGCTGCGCGACGGGAGCGCCCGCAGCTCGGCGACCGTGAACGCGCGCGGCTCGCCCACCGTGCCGCCGACCGTCAGCTCCGGTGGAGGATCGGGCTGCGCGAAGTGGCTGCGCGCGTAGTGGCGTCCCGGTGCGGTGAGCATTCCTTGCTGAAGGTCGAGCCGGGTCTCGGCGTTGAACGGATCGCGGCTGACGATCACGCGTTCGTCCACAGCCGCCAGTGTGAGGCTGCGCCCGAGTCGCCGCCGTCCGTGACGACTCTGTAAGGAAGCATCGCGGGGTCCCCCGAGCGGGTGTCCCCGCACGCCGCGTGCAGTAGGACGACCGTACTCCCTCGCGCGGAAGCCCGATCGCGCACGCGCGCACGTAAGGTTCGGTGGATGGCCGTGATGACCCCTCGCGCGAACGAGCTGTCTCTCCTCATGCGCGCGGCCGATGCGCTCCTGAACGCCGCGACGGACGAGGCGAGCGTGCTCCGGCACACCGTCGACCTCCTGGGCGAGCAGTTCGGCTACTCGATGCGGTACGTGCTCCTCTACGACGCGGAGCGCAACGAGCTCTTCACCAGCGTCGCCGCGGGTGAGGGGAGCATGGATCCGGCCGTCAAGAACTACCGGATGTCGATCGAGCACGGGCTCACCGGCGCCTGTGCGAAGACCCGCGCGGTGGTGAACGTCGGTGATGTCTCGAGCGACCCGCGCTACGTCGCGGCGTCGCCGAACTGCCGGGCCGAGATCTGCGTGCCGCTCATCGCGCGCGGCGATCTCCTCGGCGTCCTCACGGTGCAGAGCCCGAAGACCGACGCGTTCTCGCTGCAGGACGAGCGCATGCTCACGGCGTTCGCCGGGCTCGTCTCGCTCGCGCTCATGCACGCGCGCGAGCACTCGGCCCGCCGGAGCGACATCGCGGAGCTCCAGGCCGTCAACGAGGTCGCCCGCACCGCGGCGCAGCTCGATCGGGACAGCACGCTCCAGACGATCGTCGAGGCCTTCCAGCGCGTGACGACCGCGGACTCGACCGCGGTGTTCCTCTGGGACGAGCCGGCCGAGCGGTTGGCGGTGGCGACGATGGTCTACGACCGGCGCTACTACCCGACGGAGTACGAGTCGACGGTCCGCGAGACCAAGGTGAAGCTGGGCGAGGGGATCGTCGGGTGGACGGCCGAGCACCGTGAACCCGCGCTGCTCGCCGACGCGGCCTCCGACGCACGGGTCATCGCGGTCCCCGGTATGCCACTCGACCACAAGTCCGCCATCGTGGTCCCGCTCGTCGCCGATCAGCGGCTGCTCGGCGTGATCCGCGCCGTGAAGATGGGCGCGAACACGTTCACGGCCGACCACTATCGCTTCGCGCAGACCCTCGCGAACCAGGCGTCGCTCGCGATCTCGGCCGCGGCCGCGCACGAAGCCGTGCGCCGGCTCTCGGTCACCGACGAGCTCACCGGCACGTACAACGGCCGGCACTTCCGCGCTCGCCTGCACGAAGAGATCGCGCGCGCGAAGCGCGGCGACCGGCCGCTCGCGCTCCTCGTCATCGACAGCGACTCGCTGAAGGACGTGAACGATCGGTTCGGGCACGACGCCGGGAACCGGCACCTCGTCGCGATCGCGCATGCGGTCCAGACGCACGTCCGGACGAGCGATGTCGTCGCTCGCTTCGGCGGCGACGAGTTCCTCGTGCTCCAGCCAGACGCGACGCCCGAGGCCGCGGCCGCCGTGGCCGAACGGATCCGCGTCGCCGTGGCCGCCGCGACGGTCACCGCGGCGGACGGGTCGCGCGTCACCGGCACGGTCTCGATCGGTGTCGCGGGCTATCCGCGTTCCGCGTCGGACGAGGACTCGCTCTTCCGGAGTGCCGACTCCGCGCTGTACGACGCGAAGCGGCACGGCAAGGACCGCGTCTTCATCGCGCCCGCTTCTTCCTAGCGACGAAGACCGCGGCGTCCCCTTCACGTTCGGCGCCCACCTCGGCGAAATGGAGTGCGAGCCGTCGCGCGCCGTTCTCCGGGTCGAGCCGGTCTTCAGCCGGCCGCCGCCGCGCGCGAGTGAGCACGACGAGCGTGCCGTCCGCGCGGAGCACACGGGCGATCTCGCTCAGGACCGCATCGACGCGACCGGCTGCGTTCAGCATGCGATTCGCGAGGACCGTGTCGAAGATCTCGTCGCCGAACGGCAGCGCGTGGGCGTCGGCGCGCGCGACGAGCGGTGACCGTGCCCGCGCGGCGCGCAGGCGCTCGAGATCGAGATCGACGCCCACGCCATCGGGCGGAAGGAAACGGCCGTCACCGCATCCGACGTCGAGGACCCGGCCGCGGGCCAGCGCCGCGATCCGCGGTGCCGCCCAGCCGATCGGGTCCCCCACCGTCACATCTTCGTCTGCTGGCAGGCGCGGTGCACGATGTCAGGCGTGAGTCCGCGCTTCGTGATCCAGAAGCATCGCGCGTCAGCGTTGCATTACGACTTCCGCCTCGAGGACGAAGGCGTCCTCAAATCGTGGGCCGTGCCGAAGGGACCGTCGCTCGATCCGGCCACGAAGCGTCTCGCGATGGCGGTCGAGGATCATCCGATGGAGTACGCGGGCTTCGAGGGCGTCATCCCCGAGGGCGAGTACGGCGGCGGCACGGTGATGGTCTGGGATCAGGGAACGTACGAGCCGGACGTGCCGGACGTGACGGCGGCCCTGCGGGCCGGCGAGCTCGCGTTCCACCTTCGCGGCAAGAAGCTGCGCGGCGGCTGGGTCCTCATCCGGACCCGGGGCCGGCAGTGGCTGCTCATCAAGCGCAAGGACCCCGCCGCCTCGAAGACCGTCGATATCGCGACCGCAAAGCCGCGGTCGGTCGTGTCGCGGCGGCTGCTCGCCGGGATCGCCCGCGACGGCGGTGGGGACGTGAAGAAGGCGGCGACCGGCGACCCCTAGGACCGGGCGGTCAGTCCTTCAGGCTCGAGATCTTCGCTTCGATGCGGTCCCTGTTCGCCTGACCGCGGTCCTGGTGCTCCTTCTCCTCGAGCCGCTCCTCGGTCTCGGTCGCGCTCGCCGTCGGGGCTTCGCCGTCCTTGTTCCGTGGTGTCTCGTTCTTCATGCCGGACGGCGCGGCAAGGGCCGTGCCTCGCGCATGGCATGGGACCTGCGCTCGCTCTGTCCATGGAAAAGACGCCAAAGACCGAGGACTTCGGCAAACCCGATCTCGAGACCGAGCGCGTCGTCGAGCAGCAGGAGGGGATCGTCGCGAAGAAAGGCCCGGTCGAGGACAGCGACCGGCCCGAACCGAACGTGCCGCATCCCGAGGACCTCAGCATGATGGACAGCGCGAAGACGAAGGGCCGCTAGACCTTCCTAGACTCGCGCCCATGGATGCGCCATCTGAAGTGGGTCCCAACGTGCCATTCCCGCCGATGGAGGCGGAGCTCGTCGACGAGCTTCCATCCGGCGATCGCTGGCGCTACGAGCCCAAGTGGGATGGCTTCCGCGGCGTCCTCGAGAACGACGGCGGAACCCTCGCGCTCTGGAGCCGCAACGGCCGCCCGCTCCTTCGGTATTTCCCCGAGCTCCGGGCGGTCGGCGAGCGGCTCCCGCCGCATTCGGCGCTCGACGGCGAGATCGTGATCGAGCGCGAGGGGGCGCTCGACTTCGACGCGATGCAGCTGCGCCTCCATCCCGCGGAATCCCGGATCCGCAAGCTGTCCGCGGCGACGCCCGCGACGTTCATCGCGTTCGACATCCTCCTCTGGGACGGCGAGGCGATCCACGATCGTCCGCTCAGCGAGCGGCGCGTCGAGCTCGAGAAGCGCGCGACCGCGTTCACGCTCTCGCCCCAGACGAAGGACCGCGCGCAGGCGGAGCAGTGGCTCGAGCGCCTCGAGATGATCGGCCTCGACGGCGTGGTCTGTAAGCGGGCCGACCTTGCGTACAAGCCCGGGTCCCGTGAGGCGGTCGTGAAGGTGAAGCACCACAAGACCTGCGACTGCGTGATCGTCGGCTACCGGAAGAACGGATCGCGCGTCGCGTCACTGCTCCTCGGCCTCTACGACGAAGACGGCACGCTCGACTTCGTCGGCCACACCTCGGGGATCTCGGGGCAGCTGCAGGCCGACCTGCAGAAGCGACTGCCGCCGCTCGTCGAGTCGGGGCACCTCGGCGAGGGCGGTCGCATGCCCGGTGGCGAGAGCCGCTGGTCGCAGGGCAAGGATCTCGAATGGGTCGAGGTGCGGCCGGAGATCGTGTGCGAGGTCCGCTACGACAAGATGGAGGCGAACCGCTTCCGCCACGGCACCCGGTTCCTTCGGTTCCGTCCGGACAAGGAACCGAAGCAGTGCACGTGGTCGCAGGTGCGGCCCTCGCGGCGCGCCGGCGATCCGACGATCTCGGGCCTGCTCGCTACGTCTTCGCGGGCTTGAGCCCGAGGCGCTCGAACAGCGGCACGAGGCTCGACGGTGTCGCCCACATCCCGGCCATGAGATCGCCGACCTTCGCGATGCGCGCGGGCATCGTTCGCATCGTGAAGTCCGCGGCTTCGACGTCCGCGACCTCGTCCCACCGCAGCGGGGCGGACGCGCGCGCATCCTGGGTCGGGCGGATCGAGTAGGCCGAGGCGATCGTCCGGTCGCGCGCGTTCTGTCCGAAGTCGACGAACACGCCGGTGCGGTCCGCGACCTTCCAGGTCGTCGTCGCGATGTCCGGCACGCGGCGCTCGACCTCCTGCGCGAAGGCTTTCGCGAAGCGGCGGACCTCGGGGAACGGAAGCTCCGGCACGATCGGCGCGAGGATGTGGATGCCCGTCGAGCCCGACGTCTTCGGCCAGCTTTGGAGCTCAAGCTCGTCCATCACGTCCTTCACGACGAGCGCGATCGTCCGAACGTGGGACCAGGGATCGCCGCCCCGTGGATCGAGGTCGATGAGCAGGTAGTCGGGCTTCTCGACGTCGTTGATCCGCGACGACCAGGTGTGGAGGTCGATGCAGCCGAGGTTCGCGATCCAGGCGAGCGCCGCGGCGTCGTTCACGACCGGGAAGTCGGCGGTGCGACCGCTGGGAAACTCGATGGTGTACGTCTTGAGCCACTCGGGGTGCGGCACCGGCACGCGCTTCTGGTAGAAGAACTCGCCATCCACGCCGTTGGGGTAGCGGAGCATCTGCATCACGCGCTCGCGAATGTGCGGAAGCACCGCCGGGGCGACGGCGACGTAATAGTCGACCAGGTCGCCCTTCGTCAGGCCGGCCTTCGGAAAGAAGACCTTGTCCCGGTTCGTGACGGTCACGTCCCGGCCGCCGACTTGCACGTACGCAGGATGACGCATCATGCCGCTGCGCGGCGATGGAGGAGGCTCGGATGATCAGGCGCCTCATCAACGGGAAGCTGCTGGACAAATGGGGCTGGGGTGTCGGGATCGCGGACTTCTACACCGCGATCAGCCGTTTCGTCATCCGGCCGACGTGGCTCCGGAGCTTCCTCCATGGCACGTGGCTCGGTCATCCGCTCCACCCCCTGCTCACCGACGTACCGATCGGCGGCCTGACGATCGCGATCGTCCTGGACCTGGTCGGCGTCTACGACGGCGCGAACTGGGCGACGGGGCTTGGCCTCCTCGGCTTGGTCGCGGCCGCGATTGCCGGCTTCGTCGATCTCGACGAGACGGACGGCAAGCCCCGGCAGTACGGGGGTGTGCACTCGACGATCATGCTCGCCGCCATCGTCGTGTATGCCGTCTCGATGCTCGTGCGGCTCGGCGTGACGCCGGGGAGCCCGACCGAGGCGACGATCCTCGCCGCGGTCGGCTACCTCCTCATCGTCGGCGGCGCGTACATCGGCGGCGACCTCGTCTTCACGTTCGGGAACATGGTCGATCGTCACGCGTGGCGGTCCGGTGGGACCAAGTGGGCCGCGCTCGACGTCACGGAGGTCCCGGAGCGGCAGCCGACGAAGGCGAAGGCCGGAGCGCAGACCCTCGTGCTCGTCCGCCGCGGAGAGAAGATCGACGCGCTCCACGACATCTGCTCGCACGCGGGGTGCTCGTTGTCTGAGGGCACGATCGTCGGCGACACGATCCGCTGCATGTGTCACGGGTCGCGGTTCGACCTCGCGACCGGCAACGTCGTCGTCGGTCCGGCAACGTATGACCAGCCCGCGTTCGAGGTCCGCCGAACGGAAGGGAAGCTCGAAGCCCGGCGCGTCCGCTAGGTCTCGCTAGGCTCCGTCCGTGGGTCTCGTCTTCGGGTGCATCGCGCCGCACGGTGGCATCGCGATCGCGGAGGCGTGCGCCCTTGAGCAGCGCGACCTCGCCGCGGTCACGCGACGGGGGATGGAGGAGCTCGGGCGGCGCTTCGATCGCGCGAGGGCCGAGGTCGCGATCGTCCTTACCCCGCACAACATCCACGTCGAGGGCGCGATGGCCGTCGTCACCTCCGGCACGGTGAACGGCGCGCTCGACGGTCATCCGAACGTCGCCCTCAAGAGCCCCGTGGATCGGACTCTCGCGCTCGCGATCCGCGACGCGATCGCCGCCGACGGGATCCCCGTCGCGGGGGTGAGCTACGGGGCGAACGACGCGGCCGCTGCGAGCTTCCCGATGGACTGGGCCGTGCTCGTGCCACTCTGGTTCATGGGTGGCCGCGCCGATCCGCCGGTGTGCTCCGTCGTCGTCGCGCCCGCGCGCGATCTCGCCTACGAGCGTCACGTCGCCGCGGGAACGGCGATCGCACGCGCCGCGGAGAGCTCGGGGAAACGCGTCGCGCTCATCGCCAGCTGCGATCACGGCCACGGCCATCTCGCGAGCGGCCCCTACGGCTTCACTCCGAAGTCGCGCGAGTTCGACGAGGCGATCGTGGAGCTGATCAAGCGCGACGATCTCAGTGAGCTCATGCGGCTCGATCCGAAGCTGCCGATCGAAGCGAAAGCTGATAGCTATTGGCAGATGCTGATGCTCCACGGCGCGCTCGATGCGGCGAAGTGGCGCGGCGAATTCCTGAGCTACGAAGCGCCAACCTACTTCGGGATGCTGTGCGCCTCGTACGAGCCTCGGTGATCAGTGCGTGCGGTTGGGGCTGGCAGGCCACTCCCTCGCTCGCTCGTCCCGTGCGTCCGCGATGACCGCACATCCCTGACGGACGAGCCTTCGCTCGTGAGATGCCTGCCAGCCCCAATGACCGCGCGCGTATCAGGCCCGCGCGAGGCCGGCAGCTACCGTCGTATGGGCGGCGGCATCCCGTAGCTTGGCATTCGCGAAGCGCCTTCGAAGCAGCGAGCGCGCCGCGGGGATTGCGCTTGACCCACCCGTACACACGATCTCGGTGATCCGCTCAGCTCGTACGCCGCTTCGCTCGAGCACTTGGGTGAGCGCGGCATCGACGCGCGCGAGCAATGGGCTGATCGCGACCTCGAACGCGCGGCGCGATGCTTGGTGGTCGATGTCGACCGCACCGCGGTGGAAGCTGAAGAGCGCGAGCTGCGCGGACGAGAGCTCGATCTTCGTCGTGTCGACCGCCGCGAAGATCTCGTAGCCGAGCTGCAGCTCGATCGCGCTCCGCAGCGCGGCGAGCTCACGCTTCGGTGCGCCGAGGCTCTGCAGATCGTCGAGCGCGTCGAGGATCGGCTTCTCGTTCAACGCGGAGAGCGCGCGCCAGTCGCCGATCGCGTTCGTGATGAATCGGGGCAGGATGAGCCGCTTCTCGCCCCACTGCTTCTCCGCGCCGAGGTGCGGCGCGACGAGCTGATCGACGAGCAGCTGGGTGAAGCGATCGCCCGCCACGTCCACACCGGCGGTGCCGAGGACGACGATCTCGCCTTTGTCACGACGCGTTACACAGAGGTCGAGCGTGCCGCCGCCGAAGTCGAACACGAGCGCGAGGCCCGCGGGCACGTCCGCCGCGCGCGCCGCGGCCACAGGCTCTTCCACGAAGCGCACCTCCGTCAGACCCGCCAGGCGCGCCGCTTGCTCAAGGCGGGTCCGTGCGCGCTCCTCGACCGCCGCTCCCCCGACGAATTCCACCGGCCGCCCGATGGTCGCGGCGATCGGCCGCGTGCCGGTGAGCTCGCCGACGCGGTCGAACACGCCCGTGAGGATCATCGCGATGAGGTCCTCGAGCCCGCGCTCGTCGCCGAAGACGTTGGTGCTCGAGAGCAGCGGATCGCCGAGGAATGTCTTCAACGACTGGAACAGCCGGCCGGGCGAGCTGGTGTCGGCGAGGATGACGGCGTCGACGCCGGTCGACTGACGAGGATTGCTCGACACCATGCGGATGCCCAGCGGCTTGAACTCCCGCTTCACGGGACCGCGGCCGCGATTGTCCTCGAGGAAGGATCGGATGGCCGGATGACCGATCTGCGCGGTGCCTTCCCGCCGCACGTAGAGGACCGTCGGCATCGTCTCTCCGGCGATCGGATCGATCGGCAGCAGCCGCACGCCGCGATCTTCGGATACCGCGACCGCGGTGTTCGAGGTGCCGAAGTCGACGCCGAACCGGAGCTCGCTCACCGGAAGAGGATGCGCCAATGACCGAGTCGGAGCGTCCGGCCGTCGTCATCGCCGAGGACGACGACGACATCGCGCAGATCCTCTCTCAGGCGCTCGAAGGCTTCGCCACGCCGATCCTCGTCTCGAACGGCGCTCTCGTCGTTGATGCCGTCTTCAGCGCCGGCGCGCGACTGCTGATCCTCGACGTCAGGATGCCGGGCGCGAGCGGGATCGACGTCTACGACCTCGTGCGCAACAACGAAGCGCTGGCGGACATCGCGGTCCTCTTCGTGACCGCGAATCCCGATCTCGCGCATGAGACGATGCCGGGCCGCGCGCCCCGCGAGGTGGTCGCGAAGCCGTTCGACATCGATGAGCTCGCCGCCAAGGTGAAGGAGCTCCTCGTGGCGGTGGCGGTCTAGGGCCGGCTCGCGCTCAGAATGGCGGCCAGGGCACCGCCATGCGATAGGGATCGGGCTCGGGGAATCGCTTCGTCCGAAGCAGGCGATCGACGCGCGCGACGAGCGCGCGCATCTCGGCCACCGAGATGAGCGCCTGCAGCGCCTCGCAGAGCGGGCCGTCGAGCTTCGCACGAAGCGAGCGCAGGACGTCGAGCTCGTCGGGTGCGATCGGGTCCCCCCGCCAATCCCAGAGGATCGTGCGCAGCTTCGGCTCCGCGGCGAAGCAGATGCCGTGATCGACGCCGTAGAGGCGACCGTCGGGCGCGGGCAGGAGATGGCCGCCCTTGCGGTCGGCGTTGTTCACCGCGGCATCGAAGAGGACGATCCGCCGCAGCCGCGCGTCGGCGTCGTGCACGATCCGCCACACGTCGCTGCCGTCGACGTCGATCCACAGCTGGGCCATCCCCTCGCCGAACGGCCCGTCCGCGCGCACGACGGTCGGCGGGACGATGCCCCAGCCGCTCGCCTCCGAGACGAGGAACGCCGCGCGCTCGCGCTTCCACAGCGTGCCGTCGGGGAAATCCTCGAGTTGCCGCTCGCCGCGGACCGGCTTGTACACGCAGGTCGCGACCGCATCGCCGTCGCGGACCGTGCCGCGGAAGCTCGCGTTCGACGCGGCGACGATGCGGCCCTCGAGGGTGAGGTCGCCGCGCTCGAGCAACCGGAGCATCGCGTCGCGGTCGGGCTCGGTCACCGCACCAGTGTGCGACCGATACTGCGGCGATGGGGATGCGGACGGTCGCGGTCATCGGTGCCGGTGCCGCGGGCCTGGCGAGCGCGCGCTGGCTGCTCGACGCCGGGCTCGAGACGGTGGTGTTCGAGCGGACCGGCGCGGTCGGCGGCATCTGGCGGCCCGACACGGGCATCGCCTATCCCTCGCTCCGGACGAACACGTCGAAGCAGAAGACCGCGTTCTCCGATCTTGCGTTCGACGACGCCCTGCCGGATCACCCGATGCGCGACGACGTCCTCGCGTACCTCGAGCGCTACGCGGATGCCACCGGGGTGCGGTCGCGGATCCGATTCGGCCGCGCGGTCGCCGCCGTGCGGCCGGCCGGATCGGGATGGACCGTCGACGGCGAGCCATTCGACGCGGTCGTCGTCGCGACCGGTCTGTTCGCGCGGGCCCTGGAGCCGCTGATCGACGGCCGTGACCGTTTCCGTGGCACGATCACGCACTCGCGCGACTACCGCGACCCGGCTGTCTTCGCGGGCCGCGACGTGGTCGTCGCCGGCGCGGGCTCGAGCGGCGCGGACATCGCGATGGAGCTCGCGCCGATCGCGCGGTCGGTCAGCCTGTCCGTCCGTCGCGTGCCGACGTTCACGCCACGCCTCCACGGCGGCCGGCCGTACGATCATCGCGCGACACGTCTTGCCCGGATGCTGCCGTCGCCCGTGCGGCGCTGGCGGACCCGCCGCGCGGTGGCCGAGGAGTACCGCCGCCGCGGACTGCGGCTCGAGCAGCTGTCCCTCAACACGACACCCGGCAGCGACGTGCTCGACGAGCTCGCGCGCGGGCGCATCGCCATGCGAGCGGCGACGGTCGCGCTCGACGAGACCGGCGTGGTCTTCGCCGACGGAACGCGTGTCGATGCCGATGCGCTCATCCTCGCGACCGGCTACATCCATTCGTTCCCGTTCCTGCCGCCCGGCATCCCCGCGACCGTCGACGGCGCGCTCGTGCTGTACCGGCTCGTGTTCCCGCCGGGCGTCGGCGGGCTCGCGTTCGTCGGCATGACGAGAGTGTCGGGTCCGGTGCTCCCGATCGCGGAGCTGCAGGCCCGCTGGGTCGCGGCCGTGTTCGCCGGACGCGTCACGCTGCCGCCAGCGGACGCGATGCGCCGCGAGATCCAGGCGCGCATCCAGCGCGCTCGCGCGGTGGGCGACGATCAGATGCGCGTGGAGCTGCTCCCGTACCTCGACGACATCGCCTCGCGCATCGGCGCGAAGCCGTCGGTCCTCCGGCATCCGCGCTTGCTCACTTCGCCGGTGAGCGCACGCGACTACCGGACCTAGACTGCGCCCACCGTGAACGCCCAGCAGCTCGCCGCCGAGCTCCGTCCGAAAGTGCGCGCGTCGATGGCCGAGGTGCGCGCGGGTCTCGAACGGCTCGCGCGGATCCCGTCGATGAGCGCGACCGGGTACGACGCCGCGCCGGTGAAGGAGAGCGCCCGTGCCACCGCGGAGCTCTTCAAGGCGGCTGGCGTCGATGCGCGCGTCCTCGAGCGGGAGGGCGCCCATCCCGCGGTCGTCGGCCGGGTCGAGGGGCCGAAGGGGACGCCGACCGTCCTGCTGTACGCGCACCACGACGTGCAGCCACCGGGACCGCGCGATCGCTGGACGACCGATCCATTCACACCGACCGAGCGCGGCGGCCGGCTCTTCGGGCGCGGCGTCGCGGACGACAAGGCCGGGATCGCCGCGCATCTCGCGGCGCTCCGCGCGTTCGGCGGGAAGCCGCCGTGCGGCGTCGCGCTCTTCATCGAGGGCGAGGAGGAGTCGGGCTCCACGCACCTGATGGACTTTCTCGGAGCGGAGAAGGAGACGCTCCGCTGCGACGCGGTGATCATCGCCGACTCCGGGAACTGGCGGATCGGTCAGCCCGCGATCACGACCACGCTGCGTGGCAACGCGCTCGTGACCGTGGAGGTCCGCGTGAGCGACCACGCGGTGCACAGCGGCGGGTACGGCGGCGCGGTTCCCGACGCGCTCATGGCGCTGTCGCGGCTGCTCGCGTCGCTGCACGACGACCTCGGCCGCGTCGCGGTCCCCGGACTCCAGAGCGGCGACGCCGATCCGCTCGATCTCAAGGAGGACGAGCTGCGGCGCTGGGTCGGGACGCGTCCGTCGGTGAAGCTCATCGGCGATGGGTCACTGACGTCTCGGTTGTGGCGCAAGGCCTCGCTCTCGATCATCGGCATCGATGCGACGCCGGTCCGCGAGGCCTCCAACACGCTCTGGCCGGTCGCGACGGCGCGCCTCTCGATGCGCGTCCCGCCGGGACAGGACGCGAAGGCCGCGCAGGATGCCCTCGTGAAGCATCTCGAGTCGCACGCGCCCTGGGGCGCGGAGCTCACGATCACGCGCGGACCGACCGGCGAGGCATTCACCGGCGCGACGGCCGGCCCGGCGTACGTCGCGCTGAAGGACGCGCTCGGCGCCGCGTGGGGCAAGGAGGCGATCGCCATCGGTCAGGGTGGGAGCATCCCGTTCCTGTTCGACTTCGCTCGGACGTTCCCCGGTGCGGCGCTCCTGGTCACCGGCGTCGAGGATCCCGAGTCGAACGCGCACTCCGAGAACGAGAGCCTGCACCTCGCCGAGTTCGAGAACGTGTGCGTCGCCGAGGCGACGTTCCTCGGCCTGCTCGGAGCGACCGGCCGGAGCTGATGCTTCGCGGCATCGTCACGCTGCGCTGCCCGCGGTGCCGGCGTGGCGCGCTCTTCACCGGGATCCTCGCGATGCCGGAGCGCTGCGCGGTCTGCGGTCTCTACTACGAGCGCGAGCACGGGTACTTCGTCGGCGCGATGGCGATCAGCTACGGGCTCGCGATCGCGGCGGTCACGATCCTCTTCTTCGCGGTCCTCGCGATCACGCACTGGTCGCTCGAATGGGTGCTGCTCGTCGCGAGCGTCGCATTCCTGCCGCTCGCGCCGCTCTGCCTGCGGTACGCGCGGGCCATCTGGATCTACCTGGACCGGCGCATCGATCCGCATGACCCGAAGGACCTCGCCTAAGTGGAGCGGGCACGCTCCGTGCGACGGAACGGACGGATGAGGTTCACGGACCGCGTCGAGGCCGGACGGCTGCTCGGCGAGCGGCTCCGCGACGCAGGGCTCGACGACCCGGTCGTGCTCGGGCTGCCGCGGGGCGGCGTCGTCATCGCGGCGGAGGTCGCGGAGGCGTTGGGCGCGCCGCTCGACGTCCTCGTCGCCCGCAAGCTCGGCGTGCCCTGGCAGCCGGAGCTGGCGTTCGGTGCCGTGGCGCCGGGCGTCGTCGCGCTTCGGGACGACGTCGTGGCGGCCGCGGGGCTTCAGCGCGCCGACATCGAGGCCGCCGCGGCCCGCGAGTCGGCGAAGCTCGCGACGCTCGCCGCCCGCTATCGCGGGGACGCGCCACCGATCGCGCTGCGCGGACGGACCGCCGTCATCGTCGACGACGGGCTGGCCACCGGAGCGACGGCGATGGCCGCCGTCCGTTCGGTCAAGCAGGACGAGCCGCAGCAGGTGATCGTCGCGGTGCCGGTGTGCGCCGCGCCGACGGCGACCGAGCTGCGTCGCGAGGTCGACGCGGTCGTGTGCCTCGGCGAGTACGACGACTTCCACGCGGTCGGCATGTACTACGACGATTTCGCGTCGATCGACGACGATCAGGTCCGCGAGCTCATCGCCCAGAGCCGCCGTGCGCCTCTCGGTCGATAGCGGCCCGATCGAGGGTGACCTCGTCGTGCCCGCCGGTGCGCGGGGCGTCATCGTCTTCGCGCACGGGAGCGGCAGCTCCCGCCACAGCGCGCGGAACAAACAGGTGGCCTCCGTCCTTCGGGACGCCGGCTTCGGCACCCTCCTCTTCGACCTGCTCACCGCGTCAGAAGAGGCGATCGACGAACGGACGCGGGCGTTGCGTTTCGACATCGGGCTCCTCGGAGAGCGGCTCGTGGCGGTGACCGATGCGCTCGCGGACGACGCGCAAGCCCGCGAGCTGCCGGTCGGCTACTTCGGCGCGAGCACCGGCGCCGCCGCGGCCCTCGTCGCGGCCGCGGCGCGTCCGGCGGTGCGAGCGGTCGTGTCGCGAGGCGGCCGGCCGGACCTCGCGGGTGACGCGCTGCCGCGAGTAATCGCGCCGGTGCTCCTCATCGTCGGGTCGCGCGATCGCGAGGTGCTCGCCCTCAATCGCGATGCCCAGGCGCGCCTTGCCGCCCCGAGCGAGCTCGTCATCGTGCCGGGGGCCACCCATCTCTTCGAGGAGCCCGGGGCGCTCGACGAGGTCGCGCGCCTCGCCGCAGAGCACTTCACCCGATACCTCTAACGTTCGCCCATCGACCCGATCCGCTCGCGCCGGCTCGACCTCGTCTCGCTATCGCCCGAGGTGCTCGACGCGTTCCTGTCCGGCGACCGTGACCGAGCGCGCAGGCTGGTGGACTTCGATGTACCGGCCGAGTTCCCCGGCGAGTACGTCTGGATCGTCCGGCTCCGCCGGGACCAGTTGCGCCAACGGCCCGAGCGGCTCCCGTGGTCGCTCCGCGCGGTCGTGCTGCGCGAGCCGAAGCGCGTCATGGTGGGGTACGCGAACTTCCATGGACCGCCCGGCGTCAACGATCTCGGCGTCGCGGGCGCGGCCGAGACGGGCTACACGATCTTCACCGCGCATCGTGGGAACGGGTTCGCCACAGAGGTCGCGCAGGCGATGATGGACTGGGCCGCGCGCGAGCACGGGGTTCGCCACTTCATCTCCGGCGTCACGCCGGACAACGCGCCCTCGCTGCGGGTCAACGACAAGCTTGGGTTCGTGCGGACCGGCGACATCGTCGACGGCGAGATCATCTTCGAGCTGCGCCGCCCGTGAGCTGGCGCCAGCTCCTGTTCCCCGACACCGCCCCCCTGCGCGAGTCGCCGTCGTTCCGGCTCCTGTGGATCGGTCAGTTCATCTCGTTGAGCGGCAGCCAGCTGCGCCTCGTCGCCCTTCCGTACCAGATCTTCGTGCTCACCGGGTCCTCATTCGCCGTGGGGCTCATCGGCGTGTTCCAGGCGGTCCCGCTGCTCGTGCTTTCGCTGTTCGGCGGCGTGATCGCCGATGCGGTCGATCGGCGCCGGCTGCTGCTCATCACGCAGGTGGGACTCGCGGCGGTCTCGCTCGCGCTCGCGCTCGCGACCCAGCTCGGATCCGCGTCGGTGCCGCTCCTGTACGTGCTCACCGCCGCGGGGGCGTGCTTCTCGGCGCTCGACAATCCGACGCGCGCCTCGCTCGCGCCGACGCTCGTCGACCGGCGGCTCATCCGCGCGGCGATGGCGCTGAATCAGACGATCTTCCAATTCGCGCTCGTCTTCGGGTCCGCGCTCGCGGGCTTCATCATCGCGCGGCTCGGCCTCGCGGGCGCGTACTGGCTCGACGCCTCATCGTTCGCCGCCGCGTTCGTCGCGGTGTGGCTCATGCGCACGCCGCCGCGCGTCAGGACGGAGCGGCAGCCGGTGCTCGAGGCGCTCGTCGAGGGGGTGCGCTATCTCGGTGCGACGCGGATCCTCCTCGCGACGATGTCGCTCGACTTCCTCGCCACGTTCTTCGGCTCACCGCGCGCGCTCTTCCCGTACTACGCGGACCGCGTGTTCCACGTCGGGCCCGAAGGCCTCGGCCTCCTGTACGCCTCGATGGGCGCGGGCGCGCTCGTGGCGTCGGTCGCGTCGGGTTGGACCGCGCGGGTCCAGCGACAGGGCCTGACGGTCCTCATCGCCGTCTCCGTATGGGGGCTCGCGATCGCGCTCTTCGGTCTGCTCGACGAGCGCGCGTTCGCCGTTGCGCTCGTGCTGCTCGCGATCGCGAACGGGGCCGACGCGGTGAGCTCGATCTTCCGCGGAACGATCCTGCAGCTCGTCGTGCCCGATGCGCTCCGCGGCCGGTTGAACGCGATCAACATCATGTTCGTGCTCGGCGGACCGCAGCTCGGCCAGTTCGAGTCCGGCGCGGTCGCGGCGCTCGCGTCACCGGTCGTGTCCGTCATCTCCGGCGGCATCGCGTGCGTCCTCTCGGTCGTCGTGGTCAGCGCCTGGATACCGGAGATCGCCCGCTATCACTCGCATCGCGATGCACCGGCGACCTGACCCGCGACCGAGAATCGCGGCGAGAGACGCCGGCTAGGCGTTGTTGATGATCGCGCGCGCGGTCCCGCTGAAGATCCGATCCCGCTCCTCCGCGGAGACAGCGAACGCCTCGATCGTCGTGACCGCGCGTGTGATGTCGCCAAGCTTGTGCGGGTAATCACTACCCATGGCCATGTGATCGGCGCCCGCCCAGTCGTGGAGCAGCCGCAGCACGTGCGGGCTGAACGTCACGGTGTCGTACGTGAGCTGCTTGAGGTACGCGCTCGGGAGCTCGTCGATGTGCAGGCGATCCTCGGCGAAATCCCGATAGCCGTTGTCGAGGCGTTCGGCGAGGTAGGGGATCGCGCCGCCGGCATGCGCGACGATCCAGCGGATGTTCGGTAGCTCCTTCAGCATCCCCGCGTAGCACATCCGCGCGACCGCGAGCGTCGTGTCGAACGGGAAGCCGACGAGCGGCCCGAGCACGAAGTCACGGAACGCGTCGGCGCTCGCGGGGAGCATCGGATGAAGGAGGATGCAGATCTTCATCCGGTCGGCTTCCGCGAAGAATGGCCGGTACGCGGTATCGGTGAGCGCGCGGCCCCGGATGTTGCTCAAGAGGATGACACCGTTCAGCTTGAGCTCGTCGACCGCCCGGTGCAGCTCGGCGACCGCGGCGTCCGGGTCGTCCATGGGGATCGAGGCGAAGCCCTTGAAGCGTGAGGGGTGCGCCGCGATGAGCTCCGCGTATTTGTCGTTCACCATCTTCGCGACGGGTACCTGCGCCGTGCCTTCGGCGAAGAAAACATTGGGCGTCGAAAGAGAAAGCACCGCGACGTCGATGCCGGCGCGGTCCATGTCGGTCAGGCGGAGCGAAGCGTCGGTCATCGGCGCAGTGACGCCGAAGAACCGTGACCCGCGATACCGGATGATCGTCTGGCCGGACGGGTCGGTGCCGAACGAGAAGTCTCCGCCGCTCCGCTCGACGAGCGAGAAGTACGCGGTGGGGTAGTGGTGCGTGTGGACGTCGTACCGCACGCCGAGAGGCTAGCGTGGCCGGGTGAAGCTGCCCGATGAGGTCCGCGCGTTCCTCGACGCGCCGCGCTTCGCCGTGCTGGCCACGCTGCGCGAGGACGGGTCGCCGCACCTCACGGTCGTGTGGTACGAGCGCCGCGACGACGAGGTCATCGTGAACACGACCGCGCCGCGGTCGAAGGCGCGCAACATCGAGCGCGACCCCCGCGTGTCGCTGCTCGTCGGTGAGATGGAGCGCTACGTGCGGCTCGACGGCGAGGCACGCGCCGTCGCGACGGGCACCGCGGCGCTCGCCGACATCCGCGGGATGGCCGTTCGCTACGACGGCGAAGCTGCGGCCGACCGGCAGGCGCGAAGGGTGTGGTCGACGCAGGAGCGGGTCACCTACGCGATCGCGGTCAGGCGTCTCTACCGCTACGAGGTCTAACTCGCCGCGACGGCGGCCACCCGGCGGCTCAACGTGAGGCCTGACGCGACGAGCACGCCCGCCGCGACGATGACGGCGCCGATGACGAACTCGATCGTCACGCCTTCGCCGCCGAGCGCGCTGGCCGCGATGACCGTGACGAGCGGCGCGATCGGGAACTGCAGCGACGCGGCGGAAGCCGTCCAGCGGCCGAGGATGTACAGGACCAGGACGAACAGGACGATGGTGCTCGTCACGATGTAGCCGTACGCGATGAGCGTCGTCGTCTGCTGCGGGATGACCCAAGCCTCGCCGGCGATGCGCGACAGGGCCACGAGCGCGGCGGTGCCGATCCCCATCGCGGCGGCGTTCGTGGCCGCCGGATGGCTCCGCGGGAAGTACTTGATGACGACGCCGGACTCCGCGGCGCAGAGCGCGCCCGCGACGAGCGCGGCGATCGACACGAGCGGCACGGTCGCGGCGAGCTGCTCGCGGAGGACCACGGCGATGCCGACGGCGGCGAGCGCCCCACCGAGCACGGTCCGTGCGCGCAGGCGCTCCAGGCGGTGGATCGTCGCGAGGAACGGCGTGAACACCGGGACGAGGGCGAGGGTCACGGCGCCCATGCCCGCCGGCGCGCCGACGAGGCCCCAGTAGAGGAACGCGTACGCACCGGAGAAACCGAGGAGGCCGAACAGGATCGCACCGGCGAGCGAGCGTCCGCGCGGGAGCGGGACGTGCCGAACGCGCGTGTACCCGAAGAACAGGAGCGCCGCGGCGCCGAACCGCAGCGCCGCGCCTTCGAACGGCGGAAGCTCGCGGTTGCTGAAGCGAACGGCGACGAAGTTGAGGCCCGCGATGATCACGCAGACGATGAACGCGAGGACGGTGGTGCGGTCGGTGCGCATCCGCGAGATGGTAGGTGCGTTCAGGCGGTCGAACGCCGCGCGGCATTCGCAAGCGCCGCGACGCCGGCGAGGGTGAACAACATCGCGGCCGGGAAGATCAAGAAGAGGTCACGGCTCGCGATGAGCGTCCCGATCCCCGGACCGGCGATGAACGCGAGGTTCAGCGGCAGGTACGCGAACGTCATGACCCTCGCTCGAGCGGCGTCGGTCGCCGATGAGGCGAGCACGTTGAAGCTCAAGCTGAACACGCCGCTGCCGATGCCGCTGACGAGCGCGAACGCCGCGACGAACGGCCAATACTCGCGGGCGAGCCAGGGCAGGAGCCAGGAGATCCCCTCGACGATGGCAGCGATGAAGAGCACTCGCCAGTGGCCGTAGTGGTCGGCGATCGCGCCGATCGCGGGCGCCGCGATCAAGGTGATGAGGCCGCTCCCGCCGAGCGCGATCCCGACGGCTGTACCGAGGCCGTCGTCGCCGTGGATCCGCTGGACGACGAGCGGCAGATAGGTGACCGTGAGGAGCCAGCCGGCGAAGAGGACGAGCAGGGCGGGGAACAGCGCGCGCAGGCGCGGTGTGCTCCAGATGATGCGCAGCCCACCGACCGCGGCGCGCAGGATCGGCGGGTGCTCGCGCGACGGCATGAACGCGTCGCGGTAGCCGACCGCGAGACCGACGACGACGGCGGCGAGCAGCGCCGCGTCGATCGCGAGGACGACGTTGAAGCCGTACCGGTCGACGATCGGCCCACCGATGAGTGGGCCGATGAACGCGCCGAGCGGGCCGGCGCCGTTGACGACGCCGAACGCGAACCCGAGTCGCGTCGCCGGCGTGGACTCCTGGAGCGTCGTCATCATCAGGCCGCTGTTGCCGAGGTTGAGCGAGTTGAGCCCGCGGCCGAGCGTGAAGATCCAGACGTTGCGCGCGACGGCGGCGACCGCGAGTCCCGCGCCGGTCGCGGCGAACGACCGGATGATGAGCGGCTTGCGGCCGAAGCGATCCGCGAGGACGCCCCAGAACGGGAGGAACAGCAGCCCGATGACGTTGACGCTGACGGCGATGAGGCCGACGGCCGCCGGAACGTCTTCCTGCGCGACGCCGATCTTCGGCAGGTGGAGCGGCGTGAATGCGGCGAGCTGCCCGTACGCGATGACTTCGATGAAGGATGCGAGCGTGAAGAGGGTGAGCATGCGTCGCCAGCCGGAGGGTGCGGGCATTGCGTTAGAGACTAGTCAGGACTTTCCCAATACTGAGCGGGAGACGGGACTCGAACCCGCGACAACTTGCTTGGGAAGCAAGAGCTCTGCCAACTGAGCTACTCCCGCGTGCCCGTCATTCTAAGAGGTCTGGAACTTGGTCCAGCCAAAGTCGCGAGCCGTCCTGCGACGGTGACAATTCACGCAACGCACATCGCATTTGTCGATCTCGGCTCGCACGCGTGCCCATCGCTTGTTCAGCATCATGCCGCCGACTTCGGTGAGCTTCTGGGCGCGATCGCGATGGTCGAACTCGAGCACGATCGGATCGGCTTTGCCGCAGTCAACGCATGCGTGTGTCTCGAGATAGGAAAGGACTTCGCGCCGATTCTCGACCCTATGAGCCCTGGTCTGGGCGATCGCGCGGCGAATGTAGTCGGGCTTGTTCGCCAGGTAGTGGGCGTGTCGATACACCGCATGGCAGGCGCGGCAATAGGAATTGAGCAGGCGGCGGGACTCATCCGAGAACGAGAACTCGGCCGCTGGCTTGTCCTCGCCGCATGCGCTGCAGGGATAGAGGACGGCGTCAGAAGACATACGCATGCGCCTCTTCTCCGAGCCGGTACCAACCGAACTGATTGGCGGTCCGGATGCGGTGGCAGTTTCCGCACCGCACGTCGCACTTCTCGATCTCGGCTTGGACGGCGCTCAGCGTGCTGTTGTGGATCAACCGACCAACGTTCTCGCGTTTCGTGCGCGGATCGCGATGATCGAACTCGAGCACGACCGGATCCGATTCGCCACAGTCGATGCACGGGTGTGTTGTGAGGTATTCCGCCACGTACGCACGATTGCGGGCTCGATCGATCGTGGCGCGCGCCCTGGTTCGCGCGATGTAGGAGGCGAAGTTCTTCTGGTAGTGCGCCTTGCTGCGCAGCCGCGTGCAGTGCCGGCAGTACGAGCTGTACCAACCCCTTGCGGGATTCTTCAGGCCGAACTCGCCGAGCGGCTTGGCGACTCGGCAACGCGCGCAGAGGCGGAGGAGTGGCGCTTCGGACATCGATGCACCTGAGGCCTCGGCTGCGGTCCTCTCCCTGCGCGCCGGTCAGGACTCTAGAACATGTGTTCTAACAGATACGGTCCGAAAACACAAGCGAAAGCGACGAAAGTGCGTGAGCACTACGCGCCTTGCGAGGGGAGCGCGGATCCGGGCTAGCGCACCACCGCGTGGCGGCCGGCCATCGCCGGCAGCGGTTCGTCTTCCACCTCGGGCTCCTCGGTCGCGCTGATGACGACTCCCGCCGCGATGGCGATCGTGGTGCCGACGAACGCGGCGATGAAGAGGATCCCATCCGCGGGACGTCCCGGGGAATTCGCGAGCGGCGCCCACGAGACGAACAACATGTAGAGGACCGCCGCGCCCGTCGCGATGCCGATCGCCGCGGCGAACACGTAGAGCGCGAACCAGCGCTTCGGCCTGCGGAGCACGGCGTCGAAGAGCCCGCGCAGCAGCCGCGTCGTGGTCCAGACCACGAGCGACGTCACGACCCACGCGAGGATCGTGCCGATCCACGTGACATCCGCGCCGCTCACGCGCGACACGATCCCGGTCATCTGTCCGACGATCGTGTTCGGGTCGAGGAGCGTCAGGAGCGGTCCGAACCGATCGGGGCTGTTGCCCTGGATCGCCGTGAGGATCGCACCCTTCGCGATGCTCGCGTGCGCCTGGCTGAATAGCGTTTCCTGCTGCAGCGAGAGGCCGGTCTGCACGAACGCGCCCAGGGCCTGCTGCCCCGATCCGATCGCGAAGATCATCGTCATCGCGGCCCCCCACAGGACCGTCACCACGCCACCCAGGCCGTGGATCGCCGAGGCCGAAAGGACGAGCGCGGGCGCGAGACCGAACGGCGCGGTGACCGGCATCGCGATGGCCATCGCCGTCCGCTCGCTCGACACATCGCGGAGCCAGACGAAGAGACCCATCAGCGCCCACAACACGGCAATGCCGGGGAGGAACAGGAACAGGAGTGCGGTCTCGAGGATCCAGCCGATCGTGAGGGCGAGGCCGAGCTGACCGGCGAAGCCGATCACGACCACGAGCGCCGCTCCGATGATCGCGGGGATCGCGCCGAACCCGGCGAGGACGGTGAGCCCGAACAGCGGCAGCGCCGCGAGCACGCCGTAGAAGCCGCGACGGATCGGCTGCCCGTACTCGGTCAGCAACGCGACGACGGGGCTCTGCTCGACCCGCGGGACGAAGCCACGAAGTGGCTCGGTCATCACGGTCGGGGCGTAGTCCTCGAAGCCGTGATGCGTCGCGGCCTCGGTCATATGCGTAGTCAGCATCTTGGTGAGGGCATCGCCGATGTCGGTCGCCTTTTGGTAGCGGAGTGCCGGATCCTTCGCGAGCGCCTTCAGAACGATGGTGTCGACGTCCTTCGGGAGCGACGGGCGCAGGTGGCTCGGCGGCACCGGTGGGCGCACGACGTGGTCGCGGAGCAGCACCGCGGCGTTGGCGCTCGTGAACGGCGGTTTGCCGACGAGCATCTCGTAGAGGACGAGGCCCAGGCCATAGACATCGGACGGCACCGACGCCGGCCGGCCCTCGACGCGCTCGGGCGCGACGTAGAGCGCGGTCGCGAAGAGCTGCGGCGAGTCCGAGTCCTCCGCAGGCGTGCGCGCGATGCCAAAGTCGCAGATCTTCGGTTTGTCGTTGTTGTCGAGGAGGACGTTGGAGGGCTTGAGGTCCGCATGGATGATGCCGCGAGAGTGCGCGAACGAGAGGCCGCTCGCGATCGCGTCCGTGAGTCGCACCGCATCGGCGATCGGGAGCGCTCCGGTGCGCTCAATTCGCTGCTTCAGCGACGAGCCGGCGACGTACTCCATGACGATGAAGGGAAGCCCATCGACCTCACCGACGTCGTAGACGCCGACGATGTTCGGGTGGGAGAGCTGCGCGAGCGCCCGCGCTTCCTTCACGAACAGCTTGCGCAGCGTGCTGTCGGCAGCGGCGTGCGGGTCAAGGACCTTGATCGCGACCTCGCGGCCGAGCGCTGTGTCCTGCGCGAGGTAGACCTGAGAGGAGCCGCCTGCGCCGATCGGCTCGACGATCCGGTAGCGCTGATCGAGGATGCGATCCACTGCCAGCTCCGTACCGCGCCGCGTTCTGTCGACGCCGGGGCTGCCTACGATAGCGCGGGCCTTGCCGTCGAACGCGTTGGCCATTGGACTCCCCATCGTGTTCCCTCGCGTCGCGCCGCTCTGGTCCATGAAACGGAACGTGAGCATGCCTGTTATTGCGGCGCGCGAGACGCGGTCCTAGGACCTCTTAGGGGACCAACGACACCGCTTCGATACTGGCTCGATCAGTGCCTATGACTTGGGCGAGGGGGACGGCTTCGCTGGCACGAGCGGACGAGGGAACGGGGCGCCCGGCTTGGTGAACGAGCGGTTCACGAACGCCGTGATCTCGGTCGCGATCTTCGGCTTGAGTGCCGCGGCTTGGTCCGCTGTGAGCTTGTTCGCCGTGACCGCGGCGTCGACGCGGGCGTTCGCCGCGTTCGTGAGCGCGGCGATGAGACCCGGCGCGTTCTTGCCCTGCGCGGAGAGCCCGTTCGCGATGTCGGCGAGACTCTTGCCGCCACGCAGCTGCGACATCAGCGTCTTGGGGTCGATGCCGAGGTAGTCACTGGTCGCGCGCATGAGGTCGCCGATGAACGCCATCGGGTTCGGGCCTGTCGGCCGAGCGGGCTTGACGTTCGGTCTCGGGGCGGGCTCCGCATCCTTGAAGGCCTGGAGGATCGTGTCCTCCTGGAGCTGGGTGATCGCGCCCTTGGCGACGAGGCCGTCGAGGATCGCCTTGATGCGATCTTTCGGCTGGTCCTTGTCGGCGAGCGAGGCGGTCGGCGTGCCGACCGCTGTCGTGTCGGACGTCGCGAACGGCTGGAAGCCCGCGAGGGCCACCCCGCCGATGAATGCGGTCGTGAAGGCCCCGGCGGCGACCGCCAATGGCCATTTATTCGATCTCACTCCAACCTCCTGAGAGGCTCGTCCCTCCGGAATTGTTAACGCTGGACCGGCCCGTCGTTGCGTCAACGAGGGCTCGGAACGCGTCCCGAGCGCGCTTCTTACGAACTCTTGACAATCTCCGGGTGGGACTCCGGGTCGCGTTCGCCGCCGCCGAGGCAGCGCCCTTCGCCAAGGTTGGCGGTCTCGCCGACGTCGCCGGCTCGTTACCGCAATCGCTCGTCAAGCTCGGGTCCGACGTCACGCTCTTCGTGCCGCTGCACGGCACGATCGACCGCGCGAAGTGGGGCATCCCGCGCAAGGGTCTCGAGCGCTCCGTCGCGTATGGCGCATCGCACGCCCGGGTCGCGTACCCATCGATCGAGCGCGAGGGCGTGCGCGTCGTCTTCGTCGACAGCAAGCGCATCGGCCGCGACAAGGTCTATGGCGCACCGGACGACGCGAAGCGGTACGCGTTCTTCTGCCGTGCCGTCGCGACCGCGCTCACCGACGAGCCCGCCGACGTCGTGCACGCGCACGACTGGCACGCGGCGCTGCTCGTGCCGATGATCACGAAGAAGGCGGCGACGGTCTTCACGATCCACAACCTCGCGTACCAGGGGAAGATGTCCGCCGATGTGCTGGCACCGGTCGGCCTCGCGAAGACGCGGCTTCCGGTGGAACGGCCCGGCGAGTGCAACCCGATGGCGCGAGCCATCGCGCGCGCGAATATCGTGAGCACCGTCAGCCCGCGGTACGCGAAAGAGATCCTCACGCCCGAGTTCGGCGAGGGCCTCGAGCGTCTCCTGCAGGAGCGCAGGGCGGACGTGCGCGGGATCGTGAACGGCATCGACACGGTCGCGTTCGATCCGGCGACCGACCGGTCCATCGCCGCGAACTACTCCGCGGATGACCGTCGCGGGAAGGCCGCCTGCAAGGCCGCGCTCCAGGCCGAGGGCGGCCTCCGCGTCGACGCGGAGACGCCAACGCTCGGCGTGATCGGCCGGCTCGTCGAGCAGAAGGGTGTCGACCTCCTCACCGCCGTCGCGCCGGATCTCCTCGAGGGCGGTGCGCAGCTCGTCGTTCTGGGGAGCGGCGATCCGGCGTACGAGGAGCGCTGGCGGAAGCTGCGCGAGCGCTACCCGTCGCGACTCTTCCTCACACTCGGCTTCGACGCCGCGCTCGCGCAGCGGATCTACGCCGGCTGCGATCTGTTCCTCATGCCGTCGCGCTTCGAGCCGTGCGGCCTCGGCCAGCTCATCTCGCTCCGCTATGGGACCATCCCGGTCGTGCGGGCGGTCGGCGGCCTCGCCGACACCGTGCGGGACGTCGACGAGCATCCGCGGGACGGCAACGGCTTCTCGTTCGCGCCATACGACCGCACCGCCTTCTCGGGGGCGCTCGCTCGCGCGCTCCGCGCGTTCCGCCGTGACGGCGACCTCTGGAACGAGCTCCGTGGCCGCGCGATGCACGAGGACCACTCGTGGACCGCGTCGGCCAAGGAGTACCTCGACGTCTACAAGCTCGCGCAGCGGCGGCACCGCGCATGAGCATCGTCGAGCTCGAGGAGCGCATCGCGAGGCTTCCGCCCGAGGCACGGGCCGCGGCGAAGCGGATCTACGCGATCAGCGCGACGACCGGCACGCTCGTCCCGCCGGACGAGATGCGGCCGTGGATCGACAAGCAGTTCGGGTCGGTGGAGGCGGTGATCGCGCAGCGGATCGTGCGCGTGACCGACCTCGTGACGCTCGAGGGTGCGCTCTTCAACGAGATCCGGGCTCGGCGGCCGATGTCGGTGCCCGAGAAGAGCGGCGCGGAGGTCGCCGAGACGATCCGCTCGACCGAGAACGACCCGTTCTGCCATCCGGCGACCGGCACGCCCGCGGACGACTTCGGCCGCATCGCAGGCCCGCACGGCGTCACCGCGTCGAACGTCGCGAAGTACGACGGCTACCACGGGGTGCTCGTCTTCGACGCGCACGATCCGCTCGTGCCGATGGACGCCGACGCGATCGCCGGCCACTTCGCGACCGCGCGGCGGTGGGCGGAGGCCGCGTTCGCCCGCGATCCGGCAGCCCCGTACTACTTCCTCATGTGGAACTGCCTGTGGCGGGCGGGCGGCTCGATCGTCCACGGGCACATGCAGATGACGACGACGCGGGGGATGCACTACCCGAAGGTCGAGCGCCTGCGGCAGGCTGCCCTCGCGTACGAGGCGCGGCACACGCGGGACTACTTCGAGGACCTCTGGCTCGTCCATCGGTCGCTCGGCCTCGGGACGGAGGTCGGGGGCGCGCGGGTGTTCGCGACGCTCACGCCGGTGAAGGAGCGCGAGGTCGTCATCCTTGGCGCGCCGGGAGCGGACGAGCGGACGATCGCGGCCGGCGTGAGCCACGCCCTGCGGTCGCTCCGATCGCAGGGAGTCGTCGCGCACGACCTCGCCCTCTACGTCCCGCCGCTCGCCGCGGACGGGGCCGACTGGCGGCGCTTCCCAGCCGTGGCCCGCTTGGTCGACCGTGGCGACCCCGGGAACCGCACGTGCGATATCGGGTCGATGGAGCTCTACGCCGCGAGCGTCATCGCCTCGGACCCCTTCGTGGTCGCGGCCGTGTTACGTCGCCGGTAGGCGAAGCAGGGCCAGACGGCCTGACCGCCGAACGGACACTGTTGAGCTATTGACGGTCACTTCCGTCAGCCTGTACGTTCGCGGCTGATGGCCGACGCCACTTTCGTCTCGAGACGTGACAACGCCTTCAAAGAGTTCCCACCGGCGTCGGCACAGCTGGCAGTGATCATCCCCTTCTTCGGCGATCTCACGGTGTGGGTGCGCAAGGAGCAGCCGGCGGGATGGCAGTTCCCGACGAGCACCCGCCGCTCCGGCGAGACGATCCTCGAGGTCGCGAAGCGCGAGCTGTGGGACTCCGCGCGCATCGTCGCCTCCAAGCTCGACCTCCTCGGCGCGGTCCGCTCGACCGATCCAAAGCCCTCGACGTCCTACGTGTACATGTGCGACGTGCGCCACCTCCCGTGGGCCTACGAGATCCCCGAGGACGTCGCCGAGATCGGCGTCTTCGCGCGCACGCCGCGGCCGGTCGCATCCGAATGGAGCGAGGTCGTGCTCGAGGCCGCGCTCCGGGCCCGGCGGACCGGGCTGCGCTAGAGGCCCCGCCGCCTCCCGAGCCCCCGCGGTGGCGCTTCTGGCCGGTCCTCTTCAGCGCGATCGCCGCCTTCCTCATCGCGACCGTCGCCGTGCTCGTCGCGGCCCGCCTGTTCGCTATCCCCATCAAGGTCGACCAGCTGGTGCCGCAACAGGTCGCGGTCCTCACCATCGCGCAGGATCTGACGCTCGGGGTCGTGCTCCTTCTGCTGCTTCGGGCGTGGCCAAAGGTGCGGCCTGCCGACCTCGGCTTCCGATCGCCGCCCGCCCCCCTGCTCGGCCTCGTGGCCGGCGGCGGCCTCTGGCTGATGACGCTCGGGATCGCGAACCTGCAAGCGGCGGTCTTCGGTTCCCACCCGCAGTCGCTCATCGTTGCCGCCTCCGCGAACCGGTCGGTGGAGGGGCTCGTTCTCTATCTCGTCCTCGGGGCGGCGCTCGTCGGAGTCGTCGAGGAGCTCTTCTTCCGCGCGGTGCTGTTCACCCTGTTCCGCCAGCGGATGCGCTTCATCTACGCGGCCATCCTCTCGTCCGCGTTCTTCATGCTGGTGCACGAGGTGACGGCGTGGCTGCCCGTCTTCGCGGTCGGGATGGCTCTCGCGTATCTCTACGAACGCCGGCACAGCTTGTGGACGAACGCGCTCGCCCACGGCACGTTCAACGCGATCTCGTTCGTCCTGCTGTTCGTGCTGCCGAACCTCGCGACGTGACCGCAAACGCGGTCCCGAGAACCCGGACCGGTCCGATCCTCGGGGCGGCATTCGTTGCCTTCGTCCTGAGCGGGATCTGCGGGCTCGCGGTGGCCGTGCTGCTTGGGTTCCCCCGACCCGCAGTGACCGGACACCGGTCCACGTCGCCGTCACCACGGTCGCCCAGGACGTCACGCTCTTGCTCCTGCTCCCGGCGCTGCTGCGCCGGTGGGCCGACGGAACCGCCATCCCCGGCGGCCACCGGCGGATCGACATCCGCCTCGGCCTGGGAGCCGGTGCCGGCACCTGGCTGGTCCTCACGGCGACGAGCGTCCTACAAGCGCGGATCATCGGGCCGCATCCGCAGGCGCTCACGCTCATCGAGCTGACGCACCCCTCTCCGCTGAACGTCGTGCTGGAGCTCGTTGTCGGCTCCGGCCTCGTCCCGATCGCGGAGGAGCTGCTCTTCCGCGCGGTGCTGTTCGCCGCATTTCGTCAACGGATGGCGTTTTGGCCCGCCGCGATCATCTCGAGTCTGCTCTTCGGGCTGGTGCATGGCCTCGATGCGCTGGCACCGATCGCGGTCTCCGGCGTCTGTCTCGCTGCGCTGTACGAACGTCGTCGGAGCTTGGGTACCAACGCGCTCGCACATGGGACGCTGAACCTGATCTCGACGATCGTCGTGTACCTCGTGGCCGCCGGTCGGGCCGGCTAGCGGAACGCGACGCCGATCGCGTAGCGGAGCTGGGTCAGCGGGAGCCCATCGCCATAGAAGTCGTCGTCGACGCGGATCTCGAAGTGCAGGTGCGGCCCGCCTTCCGGATAGCCCGAGCTCCCGACCGCGCCGATCTCCTCGCCCTGCGCCACGACGTCGCCGACGCGCAGCGGCCCGACCGCGGAGAGGTGCGCGTACCGCGTGACGATCCCGCTGCCGTGATCGATCCACACCTGACGGCCGCGGATCCGGTCGAGCGTCGCGGATGGTGTGTACCCAAGGGCGATCGCGTCGTCGAACGCCGACTGCTCCTCGACGGGCGTCCAGTCCTTGAAGTCGGTGTCGACGCGCGCGACGGTCCCGGCCTTCGCCGCGAGCACCGGCGTGCCGCTGTTGGCCGGGAAGTCGATGCCCTCGTGGTAGCCGGCGCGGTACGCGCGCGGCGAATTCGGTAGGTACTGCTCCTCCGTCGGGACCTCGATCCCGCTCACCGGCACGATGAATCCCGAGACGAGCCGCGGGCGCGCGCCCATCGGTCTGTCGGTCGGCGCTGCCGCGGGCCAATCCCAGACCCGCGGCGAGGGCGAAGCGATGACCGTGGTCGCGGCCGGTCCCGAGCGAGCGGCGCTCGCCATCGCGGCGATCGCGACAAGCGCCGCTACGGCAACGATGGCGATGAGGGGACGCATATACTGACGGTACACGCGTCGACCTTTAACGACCGGTCCTGCGAGGCCGGAAAGGGAGTGCGCAGCTGCCGATCATCCTCGCGTCCGACGATGTCCGGCGAGCCATCGCGCGCATCGCGCACGAGATCGTCGAACGGGATCGCGATCTTCCCGCTCTCTCGCTCGTGGGTATCCGCGCGCGCGGCGATCTCATCGCCGCGCGGCTCCATGAGGCGATCCGTCGCAACGAGGGCATCGATCTGCCGCTCGGCTCGCTCGACATCACGCTCTACCGCGACGATCTGACCCGCATCGGCAACGCGCCGGTCGTCCGTGAATCGGTGATCCCCTTCTCGGTCGATGACCGCATCGTGGTCCTCGTCGACGACGTGCTGTTCACGGGTCGCACGATCCGCGCCGCGATGGACGCGCTCGTCGATTACGGCAGGCCGCGGGCCATCCGGCTCGCGGTGCTCGTCGACCGCGGCCATCGCGAGCTCCCGATCCGCGCCGACTTCGTCGGCAAGAACGTCCCGACCGCGACGACCGACGACGTGAGGGTCCACCTCGCGGAGGCGGGCGACAACGACGAGGTCGAGCTCGTGCCGGCGGCGGTGCCGGCATGACCTGGCAGCGCCGCCACGTTCTCGCGACCGACGACTGGTCCCGCGATGAGATCGAGCAGGTCCTCGATACGACCAACGCCATGGTGGAAGTCCTCAAACGGCCCATTCGGCGGACCCCAGCGCTGCGCGGCCGCACCGTGATCCTCTTCTTCGCCGAGTCGTCGACCCGCACCCGCGTCTCGTTCGAGCTCGCGGCGAAGGCGCTGTCGGCGGATGTCACGAACATCACCGCGAGCGGCTCGTCGGTCGAAAAGGGCGAGACGCTGCTCGACACCGTTCGCACCCTCACCGCGCTCGGCGGCGACGTCATCGTCATGCGGCACAGCGCGTCCGGCGCGCCGTACTTCGTCGCGGCGCGGACGGACGCCGCCGTCATCAACGCCGGCGACGGCTGGCATGCCCACCCGACGCAGGGCCTTCTCGACGCGTACACGCTGCGCGGCGCCCTCGGCGATCTCGCCGGCAAGCGGATCGTGATCGTCGGCGACATCACGCACTCGCGCGTGGCCCGGTCCGACATCGACGCGCTCGCGCCGCTCGGCGCGACGATCACGCTCTCGGGGCCGCCGACGCTCATCCCTTCGGCCTGGCGGTGCGGGATGACCCCGCGCGGCACGACGTACGAGCCCGACCTCGACAAGGCGCTCGACGGCGCGGACGCGGTCATCGCGCTGCGCCTCCAGACGGAGCGCCAGCACGCCGGCCTGCTCCCGTCGATCCGCGAGTACGCCCACACGTGGGGCCTCACCGAGGACCGCGTGAAGCGGATGCGCCCGGACGCGCCGGTGCTGCACCCCGGCCCGATGAACGAGGGCGTCGAGATCGCGGCGTCCGTCGCCCACGGGGCCCGCTCGCTCATCGAGACACAGGTCACGAACGGCGTCGCGGTGCGGATGGCCCTCCTCTACCTGCTCGCGGCGGGCCCGGAGCAGAAGGAATGAGCGTGCTCAATGACGTCAAGCGCGATGCCGAGAAGCGCGGGCTCATCACGGCACCCGGATTCATCGACCTCCATGCGCACCTGCGCGAGCCGGGCTTCGAGGAGTCGGAGACGATCGCGACCGGCGCGCGCGCGGCGCTCGCCGGCGGGTTCACCACGATCTGCGCGATGCCGAACACCGAGCCCGCGATCGACTCGCCAGGGCTCGTGGCCGAGCTCATCGCGCGTGGCGAGGCCGCCCACGCCGCGCGGGTCCTCCCGATCGCGTGCATCACGCGTGGCCGCAAGGGAAAGGAGCTCGCGGACCTCGTCGAGCTCGCGGCCGCCGGCGCCGTCGCGTTCTCCGACGACGGCTCGCCCGTCGCGGACGCGCAGCTCTTCCGCAACGCCCTCGAGTACGCCCGCGCGGCGGGCCGCCCGATCCTCGAGCACTCGCAGGATCTCGCGCTGTCGGCGGGTGGGGTGATGCACGAGGGTGTCGTCTCGGCGCGGCTCGGCCTCGCGGGGATGCCAAGCGCGGCCGAGGAGAGCGCGATCGCGCGCGACCTCACGCTCGCGCGGTTGGCCGGTGGGCGCCTGCACCTGTCACATCTGTCCACCGCCGGGAGCGTCGAGCTCGTCCGGCGCGCGAAGGCCGACGGTCTCGCCGTGACCGCCGAGGTCACACCGCATCACTTGGCGCTCACTGATGAATGGGTCGCCGGCTCGCGTGCGTTCGCGTGGGAGGACGACGGTCCCCGCGGTGCGCCGTACGACACCGCGACGAAGGTGAACCCGCCGCTCCGCACCGCCGCCGACGTTCGCGCGTGCTGGGCCGGACTCACGGACGGGACGATCGACGCGATCGCGACCGACCACGCGCCGCACGCCTCCGTTCGGAAGGACGTGGAGTACCAGGAGGCCGCGTTCGGGATCTCCGTCTTCGAGACCGCGGTGCCGCTGCTTCTCGCAGGCGTCGCGGCCGGGTGGGGGACCTGGGACCGCGTCGTCGAGGCACTGACCGCCGGCCCGGCACGAGTGCTGGGGATCGGGGTGCCGGCGAACGATCTCGTGGTCATCGATCCGCGGGCAACCTGGACGCCCGACGCGGCGTCCCTTCGGTCGCTCGGGAAGAACACCCCGCTGCTCGGCCGCAGCCTGACCGGGCGCGTGACCACGGTCGTCGTCGACGGCGAAGTCCGCCTCGATATGGCCCTGGCGTAGTGGCCCGTAGACGCAGTGCGCTCTTGGAGCGGGAGGCGTTCCTCCTCGAGCGTCAATTGCATCTTTATGCATCAGATATGTATAGTTATGCACCTATGAGCAGGGCGGCGGTGCTCGGACTCGAGGACGGCTCGGTCTGGTGGGGTGAGGCCTTCGGCGACGCGTCGAGCGCGTCGGGGGAGGTCGTGTTCAACACCGCGATGACCGGCTACCAGGAGGTCGCGTCCGACCCCTCGTACAACGGGCAGCTCGTCGTCATGACCTACCCGCTGATCGGCAACTACGGCGTGTTCGATCGCGCGGCGGAGTCGCGCAAGCCCTGGGTCGAGGCGCTCGTTGTCCGCGAGCTGAACGACACCTGTCGCAACGGGACGGACGAGCTGGACACGTATCTGCGCGCGAACGGCGTGCCGGGCATCGCCGGCGTCGACACGCGCGCGCTCACGCGCCGGCTCCGGTCGTCGGGCACGCTCCGCGGCGCGCTCATCCAGGTCCCGCCGCATCGCGCGCTCGATGCGGACATCGCGAACGAGGCCGTGGCGAAGGCTCGCGCGACCGCGTCGCTCGCGCAGCGGCCCCTCGTCGCCGAGACGAGCGTCACGACGTCGCGGACCGTCGGTGCGGGCCCGAAGATCGCCCTCCTGGACACCGGCGTGAAGGAGAACCAGGTCCGCAGCCTCGTGCAGCGCGGCGCGGCGGTGCGCGTGTATCCCGTGGAGACCACCATGCGCTCACTCCTCGAGTGGTCGCCCGACGGGATCGTCATCACGAACGGGCCCGGCGATCCCGCGGCGATCCCGCAGGTCGCGGCGAACGTGAAGATCCTCCTCGAGATGGCCGAGTCGCGCGGCGTCGGCCGCGCGGTGCCGATCCTCGGCATCTGCCTCGGCCATCAGCTGCTCGCGCGCGCGATCGGCGCGTCGACCTCGCGTCTGCCGTTCGGCCACCACGGGAGCAATCACCCGGTGCAGGACACGGTCACGGGCCAGGTCGTCATCACGAGCCAGAACCACGAGTTCCAGGTCGATGAGTCGTCGCTGCCCTTACACAGCGAGTTCTACGTCAGCAAGCGGAATCTGAACGACGGCTCGGTCGAGGGTCTCGCGCACCGCACGCTCCCGATCCGCACATTCCAATACCACCCGGAGGGCGCGCCGGGCCCGCGCGACAACGAGCCGGTGTTCGATCGCTTCATGGACGACGTGCGCGACGCCGTCGCGCGGCGCGCATGACGCGCAAGGAGTACACGCTCGTCGACGTCTTCACCGATACGAAGTTCGGCGGCAACCAGCTCGCGGTGTTCACCGACGGCCGCGGGATCGACGCGAGGACGATGCAGTCCGTCGCGAAGGAGCTCGCGATCGCCGAGACGACATTCGTCCTTCCGAAGCAGAAGGACGGCGATCACAACGTGCGGATCTTCACCCCGGGCAAGGAGCTCCCGTTCGCGGGACATCCGACCGTCGGCACCACCTGGGTGCTGAGCGGCGGCAAGGACGGCACCCTCCGGCTGGAGCTCGGCGTGGGCACGCTCGCGGTCACGGTGAAGAACGGGTTCGTCGAGATGGAGCAGCCGCTACCGACGTTCGGGCCGGAGCTTCAGGTCCGGGCCAAGCTCGCTGCCGCGATCGGCGACGTGCTCGACGATCCGAGCCCCGCACCCGTCCAGATCGTGTCGTGCGGCAACGTCTTCCTCTTCGCCGCGGTCAAAGGGCTCGGCGGCATGCGCGCCATCAGGGTCAACACCGCCGCGCTGCAGACGCTCCTCGATGAAGCCGGTGCGATGGGCCTGTACGTCTGGACCCGCGAGACAGAACGGCCAGGTTCCAACGTCCACGGCCGGATGTTCGCGCCGAGCGTGGGGATCGCCGAGGACCCGGCGACCGGAAGCGCGGCGGGGCCACTCGGCTCGTACCTCGTTCGGTACGGCTTCGCGCGGCCGGGCACGACGATCGTCGCCGAGCAGGGATTCGAGCTCGGCCGACCCTCGATCCTACGGATCCGGATCGATGGCTCGCGCGAGAACATCACCGGCGTCCACGTCGGCGGCAACGTCGCGAACGTCGGAGGGGGATGGATGGACCTGTGAAGGTCCTGATCATCGGGTCGGGCCCGATCCTCATCGGCCAGGCGGCGGAGTTCGACTACGCGGGCACGCAGGCCTGCCGCGCGCTGCGCGAGGAGGGCATCGAGACCATCCTCGTGAACTCGAACCCGGCGACGATCATGACCGACCCCGGCGTCGCCGACGTCACGTACCTCGAGCCGCTCACCGTCGAGGTGCTCGAGCGGATCATCGACCGCGAGCGGCCCGACGGGCTGCTGCCGACGCTCGGCGGGCAGACCGGCCTCAACCTCGCGGTCGCGCTCGCCGACGCGGGCATCCTCGAGAAGTACGACGTGAAGGTCCTCGGCACGCCGCTCGACGCCATCCGACGCTCCGAGGATCGCGAGGCGTTCAAGCAGCTCCTCGTCGAGATCGGCGAGCCCGTCCCCGAATCGGTGACGGCGCGAACCGTCGACGAGGCGCTCGCGTTCGCCGACCGCATCGGGTTCCCGGTCGTGATCCGCCCGGCGTACACGCTCGGTGGAACGGGCGGCGGGTTCGCCGGCGATCCGGAGGAGCTGCGCGATCGCGCGCGGCGGGGCATCAGTGCGTCGCCGATCGGCCAGATCCTCGTCGAGCGCAGCCTCTCGGGCTGGAAGGAGCTCGAGTGGGAGGTCATGCGCGACGGCGCGGACACCTGCATCACCGTGTGCAACATGGAGAACATCGACCCGATGGGCGTGCACACCGGCGATTCGATCGTCGTCGCGCCGTCGCAGACGATCTCCGACAAGGAATACCAGCAGCTCCGGAGCGCGGCGCTGAAGATCATCCGCGCGCTCGGCATCGAGGGCGGGTGCAACGTGCAGTTCGCGCTCCACCCGGATCGTTCGCCGTCCGACGATCCCGATGCCCGCGTTCCCTATTACGTGATCGAGGTGAACCCGCGGGTGTCGCGGTCATCGGCGCTCGCGTCGAAGGCCACCGGCTACCCGATCGCGCGGGTCGCGGCGAAGATCGCGATCGGCAAGCGGCTGTGGGAGATCCCGAACGCGGTCACGAAGAAGACGACCGCGGCGTTCGAGCCCACGCTCGATTACGTCGTGGTGAAGATCCCGCGCTGGCCGTTCGACAAGTTCCGCGCCGCGGACCGCCGGCTCGGGACGCAGATGAAGGCCACCGGCGAGGTCATGGCGATCGACCGGACCTTCGAGGCCGCGCTGCTGAAGGCGCTCCGCTCGCTCGAGATCAAGGGCCAGGATCTGCTCGCGGAGGCGCCGGCGTGGACCGGCGTGATCGATCCCGCTGCCTTCATCGACCGGTACCTCGCGACCGATCCGACCGACGACCGGATCTGGCGCGTGCTCGCGGCGCTCCGGCGCGGCGCGACCGTCGACGCGGTCCACGGGGCGACCCGGATCGACCGCTGGTTCCTCCGCAAGCTCCGCAACGTCGTGCGATTCGCGGCGGACGAGCTCCACGGGAGGACGCCCAACCCGACGCTCCTCCGGCGGGCGAAGCGGATGGGCTTCGCCGACGCGGACGTCGCGGCGCTCGCGGGCCTCCCGACCGCCGACGTGCGCCGGCTGCGCCTCCAGTGGGGGATCGTGCCCGTCTACAAGATGGTCGACACGTGCGCGGCGGAGTTCGAGGCCGTGACGCCGTACTTCTACTCGACGTACGAGCAGGAGAACGAAGCGCCGGCGCTCGCGGGACCGAAGACCGTGATCCTCGGCTCGGGCCCGATCCGCATCGGTCAGGGCATCGAGTTCGACTGCTGCTGCGTGCAGAGCGCGATGGCGCTCAACGAGCGCGGCATCCAGGCGATCATGATCAACAGCAACCCCGAGACCGTGAGCACCGACTTCGACGCGTCCGCGCGCCTCTACTTCGAGCCGCTCGACGAGGAGTCCGTGGCGAACATCCTTGCAAATGAGGGTGGCGACGTCGCGGTGCTCGCGCAGTTCGGCGGGCAGACCGCGCTCAACCTCGCGGCACGGATCGAGCACATCGGTGGGCACATCAGCGGCACCAGCGCGGACGCGATCGGGCTCGCCGAGGATCGACGGCGGTTCCACGAGTTCGCGACGGCGCTCGGGATCCCGCAACCGCCCGGCGGGACCGCGGAGTCGCTCTCGGAAGCGCGGACGATCGCCGACGAGATCGGCTACCCGGTCCTCGTGCGGCCGTCGTTCGTGCTCGGTGGCCGGGGGATGGAGATCGCGTACGGGGCCGACGATCTCGACCGCTACTTCGGCTCCGCGCTCGAGGCGAGCTTCGGTCGCGTGCTCGTGGACAAGTACCTGCGCGGGCGCGAGGTCGAGGTCGACGCGGTGAGCGACGGCACCGACACGCTCGTGGCGGGGATCATGGAGCACATCGAGCGCGCCGGGGTGCACTCGGGCGACTCGTTCGCGGTGTACCCCGCTGCGAATCTCAGCCCGGCCGAGCGCGACGAGATCGTCGAGCTCACCCGGAAGATCGCGTCGTTGCTGCCGGTCCGCGGCCTCCTCAACATCCAGTTCATCGTCGAGGAGGGCCGGGTGTGGTGCCTCGAGGTGAACCCGCGCGCGAGCCGCACCGTCCCGTTCCTCACGAAGGTCACCGGCGTGCCGCTGGTGAAGCTCGCCGTCGCGATCGGCGCCGGGAGCACGCTCGCGGCCGAGGGCTTCGCGCGCGCCGACGGGCTCTGGCCGTCGGGCGATCTCGTCGCGCTGAAGGCCCCGGTGTTCTCGATGGCGAAGCTCCTCGACGTCGACACGCACCTCGGTCCGGAGATGAAGAGCACCGGCGAGGTCATCGGCGTCGACCGCACGTTCGCGCCGGCGCTCTGGAAGTCGCTCGTCGCCGCCGGGCTCGCGCCCATGCCGAGCGGGAAGGTGCTCATCACGGTCGCGGACAAGGACAAGGCCGAGGTCGTGAACATCATCGAAGGGTTCCATTGGCTCGGCTACGACCTCGTCGCGACGAAGGGCACCGCCGCGCTCATCCGGTCGCTCGGCATCGACGTGACCGAGGTGCCGAAGCTCGGCGACGGCGACGCCACGATCCTCCAGATCATCCGCTCCGGGCAATGCGCCGCGGTCGTGAACACGCCGACGCTCGGCAAGACCGTCGACCGCGACGGGTTCCTCATCCGCCGCGCCGCGGTCGAGGCGCGCGTCCCGTGCCTCACGTCGCTCGACACGGCGCTCGCGGTAGTGACCGCGCTTCGCGCGAGCGCGCAGAGCTACACCGTCGCGCCGCTCTCCGAGTACCGCAGCGCGCCGATCGTCGCGTGACAACCAAGCGGAGCGGGACGCCGTGGATGACGCCGACCGACTACGGCCGCAGCCTCACCGGTCTCTCGGTGAACCTGATCGTGCGCGACGTCGCGAAGAGCCTGCCCTTCTACCGCGACGTGCTCGGCATGACGGTCCACTACGCCGACGCGGATTTCGCGGCGCTCGAGATCGCGGGTGCGAAGGTGCAGCTGCACGCGGACCACACCTACGAGCACCAGCCCTGGGCACCGCGCCTTGCCCAGATAGGGAAGCGCGGTCTCGGCGCCGAGATGAGGATCATGGGGATCGATCCCGACGGCGCCGAGCAGCGGGCGCGCGCGGCGGGCGTGGCAGTGCTCACCGGAACGAAAGACTGGCCGCACGGCTGGCGCGACGTGCTCCTCGAGGATCCGGACGGCTACACCTTCGCAGTCGGCAACGCGTTGCCATGAGGCATGGTGTCGGGTATAGTGTCGGACATAATGTCCGCCACCCGTAGGCGCATCAAGGTAGGCGCGACGCTCGATCCAGAGCTCGTCGCCGCTGTGGACGCGCACGTTGCCGGCACGCCGGGTACCGATCGAAGCGCCGTGATCGACGAGGCGCTCCGGCTCTGGAATGAGCGGCAACAGGAGGTGGCGATGGAGCGCCAGCTTCGGGAGGATGCCGCGCGCTACGGCGCGGAGCGATTGGCGTGGAAGCGCGTGCGGGGTGCGGCCGCGAGCCGACGGCTGGGCGGACGACGGTGACGCCGCCCCTTCGGGGCGAGATCTGGTCCGTGCGGATCCCTGGGCAACCTGACGATCCACATCAACCCCGTCCCGCGCTGGTCGTGTCGGCGAATGTCCGGAATCGCCTCGCGGACGATCTGATGGTCGTGCCCGTGTTCTCGCGGGGTGCGGACGGCCCGACGCACGTCCGCATCGTTGGTGGCGTCGGTGGACTGAAGAGCGACGGCGTTTTGTTCTGCGAGGAGCTGACGACCATCGACCGCGACTTCCTCTCACGTGGTCCTTGGGGTCCTCCAGTTCCGAACGAAGTGGTGATCGCAGTCATTCGCGCGGTACGCCGAGCCCTCGGCGAATCCGTCCCGGAGCCGTCGTGATCCTCGAGAGCGGCCGCGTGCTCGCGCGGAGCGAGATCGGCGACCTCGGCGTCGTTCTCAACATCGCGGCACCGGGCATCGCCGCGCAGGCCCGCGCCGGACAATTCGTGCACGTGCGACCGGGCGCGCGCTTCGATCCACTCCTCCGCCGCCCGTACTCCTTCAATCGCATTGACCGTCAGGCCGGCGAGATCGAGCTCATCGTGAAGCCGCTCGGCGAGGGCGGCGAGTGGATCGCGTCGCGCCGTCCGGGCGACGACCTCGATCTCCTCGGACCGCTCGGCAGCGCGTTCGTCATCCAGCGCGCCACGAAGAACCTGCTGCTCGTCGCGGGCGGCACCGGCATCGCGCCGATGCGCGTGCTCGCGGAGCACGAGTCGTCCCGGCGCAACGTGACCCTCGTGATGGGCGGTCGCTCGATCCAGTACCTCTGGCCGTCGCGATTGCTCCCGCCGACGGTCGAGTACGTGACGACCACCGAGGACGGCTCGTTCGGGATCACAGGCCGTGTCACCGAGGCGCTGCGGCCGCTCCTCGCGTGGGCCGATCAGCTCTGCGCCTGCGGGCCGTGGCCGATGCTCGCGGCGCTCGGCCGGATGCGCGACGAGGCGGCACGCGCGAGCGCGGTCTTCCCGGGACGGCAGGCGCTCCTCGAGGCGCAGATCGCGGTCGAGCAGCACATGGGCTGCGCGATGGGCGTGTGCCGCGCGTGCGTCGTCGTGACCGCGGGCGGCAACGCGCGCGTGTGCCGCGAGGGCCCGGTGTTCGAGCTCGGCGAGGTCGCGTTCAGCGAGGGCGAGCCGGCGACCGTGGGCCTCTCAAGCTGATGCCCTGGCGCAGGCCGCGCAAACGGCAAGAGCGGCCGGTCAACGTGAGCCGAGCGATCGAGGAGACGCTCGAGGAGATTGGCGCCGCCGACGAGGAGAACGACAGCGTCGAGCTCGCCGACGTCGACGGCGCGTCGATCGTCGAGGCCGCGACCGGCGAGCCCGATCCCGAGGCACGCTCGACGTCGCCGCTCGCGGAGCAGCTCTCGCGCGTCGAGCTGAGCGACTCCGCGGTCGTCGAGCCCGTGCGGTCATCGGAGCGGCCGGAGGACGGGGTCGACCTCGCCGTCGACGCCGCGCGCGGGCTGCGCCTCAAGAACCCGGTGCTCACGGCGTCGGGGACGTTCGGCCAGGGCGTCGAGTACGCGGAGCTCATCGACGTCTCGCGCCTCGGCGCATTCGTGAACAAGGGCACGACCGTCCTCGCGCGGCCCGGCAACCCGCAGTACCGCATCGCCGAGACGCCGTCGGGGATCCTCAACTCGATCGGCCTCGAGAACCCCGGCGCCGCGGGCGTCGCGAAGAAGTACGCGAAGGCCTGGGCGCAGCTCGGCGTGCCGGTGATCGTGAACGTCGCCGGCTACAGCGTCGACGACTACGTGACGGTGGTGAGCGAGTTCGCCGGCATCGCGAGCGTCGTCGCGTACGAGCTGAACGTGAGCTGCCCGAACGTGAAGGGCGGGATGCTCTTCGGCTGCGATCCGGGGCTCGCCGCCGATGTCACGGTTGCGGTGAAGCAGGAGACCGACAAGCCGGTCATCGTGAAGCTCACGCCGAACGCACCGGACGTCGTCGCTGTCGCGCGCGCGGTGGAGCAGGCCGGCGCCGACGGGCTCTGCGCGATCAACACCGTGCTCGGGATGCGCATCGACACCAAGAAACGCCGGCCGATGCTCGGCACGGGCAGCGGTGGGCTCTCGGGACCGGCGATCCGGCCGATTGCCGTCCACATCACGTATCAGGTCGCGCAGGCGGTCTCGATCCCGATCATCGGCGCGGGCGGCGTGACGAACACCGAGGACGCGCTCGAGTTCCTCATGGCCGGCGCGTCGGCGGTGCAGGTCGGGACCGCCACGTTCGCCGATCCCCTCGCACCGCTGAAAGTGATCGAGGGGCTCGCGGCGTACGTGCGCGCGAACGAGCTGTCATCGATCCGCGACGTCATCGGCGTCGCGCTGCCCTCCAGGGAGCACGCCGACTAAGGCAGACTTGGCGAATGCCGCGTTCCGCGCTCGTCATCGCGATCGCGTTCCTCGCGGCGTGCAGCGCACCGCCTCCTGTGGCGCTGAGCCCGCCGCCGTCGGTCGTCCCGAGCGCGGCGGCCAGTGTGACGCCGTCTCCATCGCCGGCGCCGACGGCCGCCGATCTCCGCGTCACCGCCGCGGGCACGGTCGCGGGCGCACATGCCCTCGTCGCTCAGATCATCGACTTGCCGGGTGGCGCGAAGGTCCGGCTGTGGGACGTCGCGCTGGACGGGCAGGCACCGAGGCAGCTCATCAGCTACAGCCGCGCGTACTCCGCGTACGACGTCCTTTCGCTCCCGCGCCAGCTGTCGCCGAACGGGACTCTGCTCGTCTTGTCCGACGCGCTCGATGTCTCCGGCAGGGGCTTGGTCGTCGTCAGCCTGATCGACGGCGCGACAAGCACGATCAGGCTGACGATGGGCGCCAGCCAGCCGGTCTGGAGTCCGGACGGGCAGCGCATCGCGTTCCGCGCCTTCAGCGCTGTCGGCCCGCTCGAGCAGGACGAAGGTGTGTGGGTCGTCGGCGTGCGAGGGAGCGATCTGCGCAAGGTCGCGCCGAGCGGACTTGCGGCGGGTGCCGGCGCGATCACGATCTACGGCTGGACCGCGGACGGTGCCGGTGTCCTGTTCGGCACCAACACGAGCACCATCAGCGTGGCCGACGTCGCATCCGGGACGGTCACGCGCATCGGCGGCGCGGTGAGCGGCTTCACGCCGATCGCCGTCCGGCAGAAGCGCCCGAGCGTTGCGATCGTCTTCAACGACGAAACGCCGCAAGGACCAAGCGTCGGCCATGTCGAGGTACGCGACACCGTGCTGGCGCCGGGAAGGACGATCGCGCAGTACGGTCCCAGCGAGGGCACGTTCCTGACGGATCCCCGCTGGAATCCGGCGAGCGACGAGATCCTGCTCTTCTATGCCTTCGGCCAAGGTGTTCGGGAACGAGACGAGCTGGTGGTCGTCGATGCCACGAGCGGCCGCCGGCGAAGCTTGGTCACGCCGAGCTTCGTACGTTCCGCCGAGTGGAGCAGCGACGGGACCCAGATCCTGTACGCCGACCTTTCCTCAGTGCGAGTCCGCAATGCCGATGGTTCGGCCGACCGCGAGCTTTTCCGTCCCGCTCTCGCGGCCGGCGAAGCGCAGCAGCATCTCGGTGGGCTCGTGAGCTTCGCGCCCCACTGAGCGCTACCGTTCTCGGTGATGCCTGAGTACGTCCGCGATTACCCGCGGCCGCCGCGCGTGGAGCCGGTGGCGAAGCGCGTGAAGATCGTGTTCAACGGCGAGACCATCGCGGACACGACGCACGCGCAGCGCGTGCTCGAGACGTTCGGCGCGCCGGTCTTCTACCTTCCGCTCGCCGACGTCCGCCGCGATCTGCTGACCGAGACCGCTCGCAACAGCGTCTGCGAGTGGAAAGGGCTCGCCTCCTATTACTCGCTCCGGGTCGGCGACCGAACGCTCGAGAACGTCGGCTGGACGTACCACGACCCGAAGCCCGGCTACGAGGCGATCCGCGATCACGTCGCGTTCTACTGCGCGCCGATGGACGCGTGCTACGTCGGCGACGAGCAGGCCCGGCCGCAGCCCGGGAAGTTCTACGGCGGCTGGATCACCGACGGGATCGTCGGCCCGTTCAAGGGCGAGCCCGGCACCGAGGGCTGGTAGGCGCGCTAGTCTCCGCGGCGTGAAGACCACGCAGCTGCGCGACTACACGATCAAGCAAGGACAGCTCGAGGACTTCGTGAGCGCGTGGAGCAAGGGTGTGCGTCCGCTCCGTCAGAAGCGCGGCTTCGTGATCGAAGGCGCGTGGAAGATCCGCACCGAAGAGCGTTTCGTCTGGGTGGTGAGCTACGACGGCGCGGACGGGTGGGAGGCCGCGAACAAGGCGTACTACGACTCGCCGGAGCGCAAGGCGATGGACCCGGATCCCGCGACGCTCATCCTCTCTCAGCGCACCGCGTTCATCGACCGGGTCTAACGCGTGGATCTCCTCGCGTACGCGGGGGATTGGCTCCACCTCATCATCCGCTGGCTGCACGTCACGGCAGCGATCGCGTGGGTCGGCGCGTCCTTCTACTTCATCGCGCTCGATCAATCGCTGCGCGCGCCGCGCCGGCCGGGCGCGGAAGCGGAAGGCGTCGGTGGCGAGGCCTGGGAGATCCACGGCGGCGGCTTCTACCGCGTCGAGAAGTACCGCATCGCGCCGCGCACGCTCCCGGCGCCGCTCGCGTGGTTCAAGTGGGAGGCCTACACGACGTGGCTCACCGGCTTCGCGCTGATGGTCCTGCTCTATTACGTCGATCCGACCCAGTACCTCATCGCGCCGGGCGACACCCGATTCCAGGGCTGGGAGCTCGTCGTCGCGAGCCTCGCGATCCTCATCTTCGGCTGGCTGGCGTACGACGCGCTCTCGCGTTCGCTCGCGGCCAACGAGCGGGCCCTCACGTTCTCGCTCGTGGTGCTGACGGTCCTGATCGCCGGGGTGTCGGGGTACCTGTTCAGCCCGCGCGGCGCGTTCATCCAGGTCGGCGCGACGCTCGGGACCTGGATGGCGGCGAACGTGTTCTTCACGATCATCCCTGGGCAGCGCGCACTCGTTGCCGCGACGGCGGCGGGAAGACAGCCGGACCCCAGCTCAAGCGGTCCCGGCATCCGCGGCAAACAGCGGTCGGTCCACAACAATTACCTGACCCTGCCGGTGCTCTTCGCGATGATCAGCCAGCACTTCCCGTTCACCTACGGCCACGACAACAGCTGGCTCGTGCTCCTCGCCTTCATGGGGCTCGGCGCGCTCGTGCGGCACATCTTCAATCTCCGGCATCAGCTGAATCGGGGCCGCGACATCCGACGCGTCGCCGCCGCGGTCATCGTTGGCGGCGCGGTCCTCGTGATCGTGCTCGCGCCGGCGCCGAGGGTCGCGGCCGGCCTCACCGCAGCGGACTTCCCAGCGGTCGCGAAGGTCTTCGAGGCCCGCTGCGTCACGTGCCACTCGAGCCACCCGACGCGAGCGGGATTCGACGCCGCGCCCAAGGGCGTGATGTTCGATACGCAAGCGCAGATCGTCGCCAACGCGAATCGCGCCTACGAACAGGTCGTCGTGACGAAGGCGATGCCGCTCGGGAACGTCACCGGCATGACCGACGCCGAGCGTGACCTGATCGGCCGCTGGGTGCGGAGCGGAGCACCGGCGCCCTAGCCGCGCTCGAGACGATCGCGCGCGATCGCGAGGAACTCGTCGATGCCTGTGGTCAGCTCCTCGTGGCGCGTACGCCGCAGACGCGCCTGGAGCACAGGTACGATCTCCGCGCGCGAACGGCCGTTCACGAATACGACGCAGCGGAAGCCGAACGTACGCTCGTACTCCGCGTTCAGCAGCTCGAGGGCCCGCGACGTCTCCGCGTCGGCCGGGTCGCCCTGCTCGGCGGCGGATCGCGCCGAGAGCCCGGCGGTCGCGCCGATCCGCGGGTGCGCGTTCAACACCGCGACGCGCTCCGCGTCGGTCATCGCGTCAAGGAGCGCGCGCGCCCGCGCGATGACCGTCTCGACGTCACCCTCGCCGACGCGCTCGGCGAGCAGCGGCGCGCGCTCGAAGGCCTCAGCTGCCGCGATAGGTGACACAGCCGTACGGCGTCACGAGGAGCGGCACGTGGTAGTGGCCGTCGTCGAGCCGCACCTGGAGCGCGACCTCTTCGAAGAACGGTCCCTTCAACGCGAAGAGCAATCGGTACGAGCCGGCCGCGAGATCGCGGCCGAGCTCCGTGATGCGACCGTCGGCGTCGGTGTCGCCGCGCGCGACGAGCTCGGTGCCGCGATAGAGGGAGACGCGTACACCCGACACCGGTCGTCCGATCGCGGTGTCGAGCACATGCGTCGAAACGGAAGTCGCCATGGCCGTCGATGCTAGCCCTATCCTCCGCTACGTCAGATGACGCAGATGCTGAAGATCGTCGCGGGTCCATTCACGTTCCGCGCGCGCCTCGAGGAAGAGCGCGCGCCGAAGACTGCCGTCGCGATCCGCGCGATGCTCCCGTTCAAGAGCAAGCTCGTCCACTGCCGCTGGAGCGGCGAATCGACGTGGGTGCCGATGGGGGACACGAAGGTCGGCGGATCGGCGGGCCTCGCGTACGAGAACCACACGAGCCATCCCGCGCCGGGGCAGATGCTCATCCATCCCGGCGGCCTCTCGGAGACGGAGATCCTGTTCCCGTACGGATCGACGCTCTTCTCGAGCAAGGTCGGACAGCTCGCGGGCAATCACTTCGCGACGGTGATCGAGGGGAACGACAAGCTCGCCGAGGTCGGCCGGCTCACGCTCTGGGAAGGCGCGCAAGACTTCAGCATCGAGCTCGCGTAGCCCGAGTGGATCTCGCGATCCGCGGCGCGATCGTGATCTCCGATGGCGCGTACGCCCGGGACATCCTCGTGAACGATGGTCGCATCGCGTCCCTCGTCGAGCCCGGCGCGGCGAGGGCGGAAGAGGAGATCGACGCCCGCGGGCTCCTTGCGCTGCCGGGCGTCGTCGACGCGCACGTGCACTTCAACGACCCGGGCCGGTCGGACTGGGAGGGGTGGGCCAGCGGCAGCGCCGCGGCCGCGGCCGGCGGGATCACGACGGTCATCGACATGCCGCTCAACTCGCTGCCGCCGGTGCTCGACGGCGCGTCCTTCGATCTGAAGCGCGGGGCTGGCGAGCGTGGGTCGCTGGTGGACTTCGCGCTCTGGGGCGGGCTCGTCGGGACCGATCCGAAGCCGCTCCGCGAGCTCGCGACGCGCGGCGCCGTCGGGGTGAAGGCATTCCTTTGTGACAGCGGCGTTGCGGAGTTCCCCGCGCTCGCGGACGCCGATCTCGGGGCAGCCTTCGCGGCCGCGGCCAAGGCCGGTCTGCTCGTCGCGGTGCACGCGGAGGATCCGGAGGTGGTGCGGACCGCGACCGACGCGATCCGCGCCGCGGGCCGGCGCGATCCGGGCGCGTGGCTCCAGTCCCGACCCGCGGTCGCCGAGGTCCGAGCGGTGACCCGTGCGTGCACCGCGGCGCGGAAGAGCGGTGCGATGCTCCACGTCGTGCACGTCTCCGCTGTTGGTGTGCTCGGGGCCATCGGCCTTGCCCGCGAAGCGGGCACCGATGTGACCGTCGAGACCTGCGCCCACTACCTGACCTTCGACGAGGTCGACGTCCTCGTACAGGGTCCGCTCCTCAAGTGCGCGCCGCCGATCCGCGAGGCCGCGAACCGCGACGGGCTCTGGGACGCGCTGCTCGGCGGCCGGATCGATCTCGTCGCGTCCGATCACTCACCGTGCCTCGCCGGGGACAAGACGAAGGGCCGCGACGACATCTTCGCCGCGTGGGGCGGGGTGTCGGGCGTGCAGTCGCTGCTCCCCGCGGTCTTCACCGAGGCAGTGCGGCGGAGCGCCGGGATGGACGCGCGGAAGGTCGCGGGGTTCGTCGCCTGGCGGCTCGCGGCGAAGCCCGCGGAGCGGCTCGGCCTCGGCGCGCGGAAGGGGAAGATCGCGGCGGGGAAGGATGCCGACATCGTGCTCTTCGACCCCGAGCGTGAATGGACCCTCGAGCCGAGCGCGGTCCGGACGCGAAGCGGCCTCACGCCGTATGCCGGACGGACATTCACGGGAGCCGTCGTGCGCACGCTCGTGCGCGGCACGACGGTCTTCCCCGACGCGCCGGCGCGGACGCACGGTCGGTTCATCGCCGCGGAGCGCGCCGCATGAAGATCACCGGCGGCACGGTCCTGTCGATGAAGCCCGGCGACGCGCCGGCGATCCGCGACCTCTTCATCGAGGGCGACCGCCTCGCCGATCGCGCCGGCGGCGAGACCATCGATGCATCCGGCTGCTACGTCATGCCCGGCCTCGTCCAGACGCATGTCCACCTCGTGCAGACGATCTTCCGCGGCCTCGCGGAGGAGCTGTCGCTCCTCGAGTGGCTCCGCGATCGCATCTGGCCGCTCGAGGCGGCGCACGACGAGCGATCGTTCCGCGCGACCGCGCGGCTCGGGCTCCTCGATCTGCTCACGACCGGCACGACGACGATCCTCGACATGGGGACGACCCACGGCGGCGACATCATCGGCGAAGAGCTCGTCGCCTCCGGCATCCGCGCGCGTTTCGGCCAGGCGATGATGGACGGTGGGGACGGCGTTCCAGCGGGCCTGCGAGAGACCACCGGTGACTCGCTCCACCGGGGCGCGCGCCTCGTCACGAAGTGGAACGAGGCGGCCGACGGGCGCATCGGCTACGCCTACGCGCCGCGCTTCGCGCTGTCGTGCACCCGCGAGCTCCTCGAGGCCGTCGCGGACGTCACGAAGCGCCTCGACCTCCTCATCCACACCCATTCGAACGAGAACCTCGCTGAGCGCGCGGCCATCGAGTCCGCGACGGGCCGCGCGCCGACCGCGTACCTGGACGATGTCGGGCTCGTCAACGAGCGGAGCGTCATCGCGCACGGGGTGAACGTCGACGATCGCGAGGTCGCGATCCTCGCGGGGCGCGGCGCGAGCATCACTCACTGCCCGTCGTCGAACCTCAAGCTCGGGAGCGGCACCGCCGACGTGCGCCGGCTCCGCGAGCGCGGCATCACCGTCGGGATCGGCGCCGATGGCGCGGCCTGCAACAACAGATTGGACGGCTTCGAGGAGCTCCGCCTCGCGGCCCTGCTCGCGTCAGGACTCCATGGCCCCGGCGCGCTCACGGCGTGGGACATCCTCGCGATGGGCACCCGCGATGGCGCGAAGGCAATGCGCCTCGACGCGGAGATCGGCACGCTCGAGGTCGGGAAGAAGGCGGACGTCATCGTGCTCGATCCGGAGAGGCTCGCCGGTCCAGGCGGCGATCCCGCGACGCGCATCGTGTACGGCGGCGGCTCGCGCGCGGTCCGCGACGTCATCGTCGACGGCCGCGTCGTCGTGCGTCACGGCGCGCCCGCGACCCTCGATCCCGAAGCCGTGCGCGCCCACGCCGCGGAGGCGCTTCCCGCCCTCGCGAAGCGCGCCGGGATCTGAGGTGGAGGAGGTCATCGTCGCTGCCGTCGACAGCGAGCCGATCGCCGAGCTCATCGCGGGCCGGCTGCGCGCGGAAGGCATCGCGGCGCGAGTCCGTTATGAGTCACAAGCGGGAATTCCGCGCCAGATCGCGCCTGCCGGACTGGGCTTCGGCCCCGGCGGGTTCCGCGTCGCCGTCGTCGCGAGCGATGCGGGTCGAGCGCGAGAGCTTCTCGGCGAGGGCGCACCCGAGGCCTACCGGCGGCGATCGGTGCTCCGCGCGGTCGCGACGCTCGTACTCGTCGCGCTGCTGCTGTCATTCATCCCGGGCGTCGTGCAGCTGCTCGGGATCCTCTTCGGCCTCGATCGGTGATCCGCGGCGAGCACGTCGATGATGTTGCGGCGGAACTCGACCGTATAGTCCACCACCTATGAGGGTGGATGTCGCGCGCAGCCTCGACGGCGCGCTCGACCTCCTCGCGGAGCGTCCGGCAGCGGACGTGATCAATGGGGGCACCGACCTCATGGTCGAGATCAACTTTGGCCGAAAGCGTCCGGAGTCGGTGATCGCGATCGACCGCGTATCCGAAATGCGCGAGCTTTCGAGGAACGGCAGCATCACGATGGGTGCCGGCGTCACCTTCACGACGATGCTCGAGCGCGACTGCGGCTCGGTCGCGCTGCGAGAGGCCGCGCGGACCGTGGGCTCGCCGCAGATCCGCAACGCGGCGACCATCGGCGGGAACGTCGCGACCTCGTCCCCGGCCGGCGACTCGCTGCCGGTCCTCGCCGCACTGGACGCGAAGGTGCACCTCCGCTCGAAACGCGGCGCACGGGTCGTCCCGTTCACCCAGTTCATGACCGGCCCGAAGAAGAACGTGCGCGCTCGTGACGAGCTCGTCACCGCGGTCGAGTGGGACGACGCTGGACCGGCGCAGGTGTTCATGAAGGTCGGCACGCGCAACGCGATGGTCATCGCGGTCGCCGGTCTCGCGCTCGTCGCGGATCGCGCGCGCAAGCGGATCGGCATCGGGCTCGGCTCGTGCGGCCCGACGATCCTCCGCGCTCCGGACGCCGAGTTGTTCGCCGCCGGCCTCTTCGCGGACGCCGGCTGGCGGCCGTTCACGCCGAGCGACGCCGCGTGCGCGGAGTTCGGTGCCAAGGTCGCGGCCGCGGCACGGCCGATCGACGACGTGCGCGGGACCGCCGCGTACCGTCGCCACGTCCTCGCCGTCATGGGCGTCCGCGCGCTCGCGCGCGTCGCCGGAACTGAACAACCCGGCTGATGCGCGTCTCCCTGACCGTGAACGGCCAGAAGCGCGCGGCAGAGGCGCGTGACGGCGAGTCGCTCCTCACGTTCCTGCGCGAGGAGCTCGAGCTCCCCGGCAGCAAGAACGCCTGCGAGCAGGGCGAGTGCGGATCGTGCTCGGTGATGTTGGACGACGCGCTCGTCTGCAGCTGCCTCGTGCTCGCGGGAGCCTGTGCCGACAAGACGGTCGAGACCGTGGAAGCGCTCTCCAGCGGTGGAAAGCTGCATCCACTTCAGTCGGCGTTCCTGAAAGCCGGCGCGGTGCAGTGTGGGTTCTGCACACCGGGGCTCATCGTCTCGGCGAACGCGCTCCTGCAGGCGAACCCCGAGCCGAGCGACGCGGAGATCCGCGAGGCGCTCTCGGGGAACATCTGTCGCTGCACCGGCTACGGGAAGATCCTCGAGGCGGTGCACGCCGTCGCGAAGGGCGCGCGCGCATGACCCTGACAAGGCAACGCGTCCGCGGCACCGTTGGCGAGTCGGTCGAGCGGCCGGACGGCGCGCCGAAGGTGAAGGGCGAGTTCCAGTACGCGAGCGATCTCTGGGAGCAGGGGATGCTCCACGGCGCGACGCTGCGGAGCCCGCACGCGCACGCGCGCATCTTGTCGATCGACACCGCGAAGGCCAAGGCACTTCCCGGCGTGCGTGCGGTCCTCACCCACGCGGATCTGCCGAACGAGGAGCTCTACGGCCTCATGAAGAGCGACCAATACCCGCTCGCGCGCGGGAAGGTCCGCTTCATCGGCGACCCGGTCGCGGTCGTCGCGGCCGATGACGCGCAAACGGCGCGCGACGCGCTGAAGCTCATCGCCGTGACCTACGAACCGCTGGCCGCGCTCACCGATCCGATCGCGGCGCTCCAGCTGGACGCGCGGCCGGTCCACGACCGCGGGAACGTCATCGATGCGATCCACCTGGTCCATGGGAACCCGCATGCTGAAGCCGAGATCGAAGTCTCGGGCGAGTATGAAGTGGCCATGCAGGACCAGGCCGCGCTCGGGCCCGAGGCGGGCCTCGCGATCCCCGACAAGGACGGCGGCGTGACCTTGCACATCGCGACGCAGTGGCTGCACGAGGATCTCCGCCAGATCGCGCCCTGTCTCGGGCTGCCCGAGGAGAAGGTGCGCCTCGTCATGTCGGGCGTCGGCGGGGCGTTCGGCGCGCGCGAGGACGTGACGCTGCAGATCCACCTCTGCCTCCTCGCGCTCGCGACGAAGCGGCCGGTGCGGATGACGTATGGCCGAGAGGAATCGTTCTACGGCCACGTGCACCGTCATCCGGCGCGGCTCTTCTACGCGCACGGCGCGAGGAAGGACGGAACGCTCGTGTACGTGCGCGCGACCATCGCGCTCGACGGCGGCGCGTACGCCTCGTCGAGCCCCGCGGTGATCGCGAACGCCGCGTGCTTCGCGGCCGGCCCGTATCGCGTCCCGAACGCGGAGGTCTGGAGCGTCGGCGCGTACACCAACAACCCACCCACCGGCGCGATGCGCGGCTTCGGCGCGGTCCAGACATGCTTCGCGTACGAGGCGCAGATGGACAGGCTCGCGGCGAAGCTCGGCGTCGATCCGGTGAAGCTGCGGATGCAGAACGCGCTCAAGGACGGCGACGAGATCATCACCAGCCAGCCCGTGGTCGGGAGCGAGCCGGTGAGCGAGGTCATCCGCCGGACGAACGCGCTCCCGCTCCCGCCGGCCGGACGGGCGTCGGATATCGAGCTGCCCGGCGGCGCGGGCAACCTCACGCTCGGCGAGGGCGTCGTGCGCGGCGTCGGGTTCGCCGCGGGCTTCAAGAACGTCTGCTACTCGCATGGCTTCGATGACTCGTGCGATGCGCGTATTCGTTTGGAGCGCGACGCGGACGGCCCGATCGCCCACGTGCACACCGCCGCGGCCGAGGTCGGGCAGGGGGTCGTCACGGTCCAGCTGCAGGTCGCGCGGACCGAGCTCGGCCTCGAGCGGGTGATCGTCGACAACGCCGACACGCAGATCGGATCGGCGGGCTCGAGCTCGGCGTCGAGGCAGACGTGGATGACCGGCGCCGCGGTGAAGGCCGCGTGCGACCTCGTGAACCTGGAGCTCGACCGCCGCTCGCGCGATCGCGGGATCCCGCGCGACCGGCTCGAGCGGCTGCTCGACACGCCGATCGAGCACCGCATCACGTACCGGCACAAGCCGACCGAGTCGCTCAACCCCACGACCCAGAACCACGGTCACGTCGCGTTCCTGTTCGCCGCGCATCGCGCGAGCGTCGACGTCGACCTCGGCACCGGTCTGGTGAAGGTCGTCCGGGTCGCGACGGCGCAGGACGTCGGGAAGGCGATCAACCCGGTCGCGGTCATCGGTCAGCTCGAGGGCGGGATCGCGCAGGGGCTCGGCCTCGCGGTGATGGAGGAAGTGATCCTGAAGGACGGCGCGGTGAGGAACGCCTCGTTCACCGACTACCTCCTTCCGACCGCACTCGACATGCCGCCGGTCGTCGCCGACGTCATCGAGCACCCGCACCCGGACGCGCCGTACGGCGCGAAGGGCGTCGGCGAACCGCCGACGATCTCGAGCACGCCGGCGATCGTCGCGGCGATCCGCGCCGCGACCGGTCGCGAGCTGAACCGCGTCCCCGTGCGGCCCGACGACATCGTGTTCGGCACCGTCGCGCGGTCGGGCTGGGCTATCGTCGCCGGGATGGACCCTCGCCAGGCAAAGCGCGCGTGACGACCGAGCTCGCCCCGAGCCAGGTCGCGGTGTACCTCGAGGCGACGTGCGCGCTCATCGAAGCGGAGCTGAAGGCGCTCGGCGACGACGCGAATTGGCACCCGGCGCCCGGTGAGTGGTGCGCCCGCGAGGTCGTCGGGCACATCATCGAGGCCGAGAAGCGCGGCTTCGCCGGACGGATCCGGCTCATCCTCGCGAACGACCATCCAAAGCTCCAGGCGTGGGACCAGGTCGCCGTCGAGAAGGAGCGCAACGACTGTGCGCGGGTGACCGACAGCCTCTGGATGGAGTTCATGGGCCTTCGCCACGACGCAGTGAATCTCGTGACGTCGCTCAAGCCAGCGGATCTCGATCGGAGCGGCCTCCATTCGAAGGTCGGCGAGCTGAAGGTCCGCTGGCTGCTGCAGGAATGGATCTCGCACGACCGCAACCACACGAAGCAGCTGCTCTCGATCGCGATGGAGCGCGTCTGGCCGCACATGGGCAACTCGCAGAAGTTCAAAGGTGAATGAACGAGACGCAGCTCTGCTGCGGCGAGTGAATCAAGTCCTAGGCACGGGCCGAAGGCCCGAGCTTGAGCAGGGCGAGTAGTGCCGATCCACCTGCGGGCCAACGCCGGGGACTACGCCGAGGCGTGCCTCCTTCCCGGCGACCCGCTCCGCGCGAAGTACATCGCGGAGACGTACCTCGCCGACGCGAAGCAGGTGAACGGCGAGCGAGGACTCCTCGGGTACACCGGCACGTACGAGGGCACACGCGTCTCGGTGCAGGGCACCGGGATGGGCAGCCCCGGTGCGGTGATCGTCTTCGAGGAGCTCATCCAGCTCGGCGTGAAGACCCTCATCCGCGTCGGCACGTGCGGCGGGCTGCAGCTCGGTCAGAAGCTCGGCGACACGGTCGTCGCGATCTCCGGCGTGTCCGCGGACTCGACCGCGGATCACCTCGTCGGGAACGAGCCGCACGCCCCGACCGCGAGCTGGGAGCTGAGCCACGCGTTCGTGCACGCGGCCGAGGCGATGGGCCGGCCGGTCCACGTCGGTCCGGTCGCGTCGAGCGACCTCTTCTACAACCCCGACCAGACGCAGTACGAACGCTGGTCGAAACGCGGGGTGCAGGCGGTCGAGATGGAGGCCGCGGCCCTCTTCACCGTCGCCGCGCTGCGCGGCGTGCGCGGCGGGTGCCTCCTGCTCGTCTCGGACATGGTCATCGACGGCACCTTCACTCGGATCAGCGATGCCGAGATGAAGGCCGCGGTCGATCGCATGACCCGCATCGCGCTCGCGGTCGCGACCGGCGCGCGGACGTCAGCGGCGGTCAGCGGAGCTTCCGGTAGACCTCGCGCCGGTGACGGATCCGGCTGACGATCAAGACGCGCGCGCGGTCGTCGATCTCGTAGATGATCCGGTAGTCGCCGACGCGCAGGCGATACGCATCGATACCGACCAGCTTTTCGCAGGACCGGGGCCGCGGATCATCCCCGAGGGCCAAGAGCGCACGGCCGAGCCGCTCGACGAGAGCCGGTGCCAGTCGCTCGAGGTCACGGCGGGAGCGGGTCGCGACCTCAACGCGATACGCGGCCACGCGCCCGCAGATGCCGCATCACCGTCTCGAGCGGTTCGGTGCGCTCGCGGCCACTCTCGCGGCGCTCCTTCGAACGGAGCGCTTCGAGCGAGTCGTCGAGGTACTCGAGCTGGTCGAGCAGGGCGTCGTACTCCTCCACGGCGAGAAGAACGGCGCGGGCTTGACCGCGCTGGGTCACGTACAGCGGCCCGCGGGCCTGCTGCACTTGCTCGAGGAGCTCAGCCATCCGTCCACGGAGATCCGCGACGGTCACCATCCGCACGGCCATGGCGGCATCGTACCACTGACCGTACAACTGAACGTACATCAGGCGAGGCCGTCGAACGGCCGATGGCCGGCTCGAGTGCGAGGCATCATTCGCGCGTGCTCCCGCTCGAGATCATCCGCGCCGCGCCGAAGGTGCTCCTCCACGATCATCTCGACGGCGGCTTGCGGCCGGCGACGATCGTCGAGCTCGCGAAGGACCAGAAGTACGACGGTCTCCCGACGCGCGATCCCGCCGAGCTCGGCCGCTGGTTCCACGCGAGCGCCGCGTCGGGCTCGCTCCCGCTCTACCTCCGCGGGTTCGCGCACACCATCGCGGTCATGCAGACGCCCGAGGCGATCGAGCGCGTGGCGTACGAGTGCGGCGAGGATCTCGCGCAGGACGGCGTCGTCTATGCGGAGATCCGGTACGCGCCGGTCTTCTCGACGCAGCGGGGGATGAACCTCGAGCAGGTCGTTGCCGCGGTCGCGCGCGGGTTCGACCGCGCGGAGCGCGACCACGCAATCCTGTTGCGCCAGATCGTCTGCGCGATGCGCGACCGCACCGACGCGCTCGAGATGGCCGAGCTCGCGGTCGCGTTCCGCGACCGTGGCTGCGTCGGCTTCGACATCGCCGGCGAGGAGGCCGGCCATCCACCGAAGGTCCACCTCGAGGCGTTCCAGTACTGCCGGCAGCAGAACTTCAGCATCACCATCCACGCCGGCGAGGCGTTCGGCCCGCCGTCGATCTGGCAGGCGCTCCAGTACTGCGGCGCTCATCGGATCGGGCACGGCGTGCGGCTCGTCGAGGACATGGCCATCGGCGACGGCAAGGTGGTCAAGCTCGGTCAGCTCGCGGCGTACATCCGCGACCACCGGATCCCGCTCGAGGTCTGCCCGTCGAGCAACGTCGATACCGGCGCCGTTCCGACGCTCGCCGATCATCCGATCCGGCACTTCCTCGCGCAGAAGTTCCGCGTCACGGTGAACACCGACAACCGGCTCATGAGCGCGATCACGCTCTCCGAGGAGCTCCGCCGGCTCTCGGCGACGCTCGGGCTCACGCTGGACGATGTCGAGCGCCTCTCGATCAACGCGATGAAGAGCGCGTTCCTCGGCTACGACGAGCGCGTCGCGGTGATCTACGACCGCATCAAGCCGGGCTACGCGAAGCTTCGGGGCGAGCCGGCGCTCGCGTACTCGCTCCCGCCGAGCGCCTAGGGCGTCGCGGCCTCCGCGACATCCACGTCGACGTGCGCGGCAGAGCGGAAGCCACGCAAGCGTGGTGAGCGGAGCGCCACGGTCGCGACGCTGAGCCCGACGAGCATGGCATTGAGCCCGGCGCCGAGCGCGGGCCCGACCGCGGCGACGATCGCACCGGTCTCGATCTGCCCGGCGTTCGTGAGGCCGCGGCTCGTCACCGTGATCATCGACATGACCCGGCCGCGGTAGGCGTCGGCCGTCGCGAGCTGCGCGATCGTGTTGCGCATCGCGCCCCAGCCCGAGTCGGCGACGCCGAGGATGAAGAGGACGGCCATCGAGAGCAGGAAGGACGTGGAGATGGCGAAGCCGAGGAGCCCGACCGCGTAGAGGACGCCCGACGCGATCATGAGCGCGCCCTTCCGCATGACGTTGCCGGTCGCGACGAGGGCGATCGTCCCAACGATGGCGCCGGCGCCGACCGACGACAGCAGGAGGCCGAGGCCCGCCGGCCCGACGTTCAGGATGTCGCGCGCGAAGATCGTGATGAGCGCGCTGTTGTGCCCGAAGATCGAGAGCGCCCCCTCGGTGAGAAGGATGAGCGGGAGGACGGGGCTGTTCAGCGCGTACTGGATCCCGCTCCAGGTCGCGGACCGGAGCGAGGTCCGCGCCGCGGTCGAGTAGGCGAACTTCGTCCGGATCGCCAGCAGCGCGAAGATGATCGAGAGGTAGCTGGCCGCGTTCACGAAGAACGGGCTCGATGGTCCGACGGTCGCGATGAGGATGCCCGCGATGGCGGGACCGAGGAGCGTCGAGAGCCGGAAGATGACCGAGTTCAACGTGACCGCGTTCTGGAAGTCGGCGCGCGGGATGAGCTGCGGATAGAAGGAGTTGCGGGCCGGCGCGTCGAACGCCGAGAGGGTCGAGTTCACGAAGCCGATCGCGTAGATGTGCCAGAACTGGACCGTTCCGGTCGCGACGAGCGTGCCGAGGATGAGCGAGGTGACGACCTGCGCGCACTGCGTGAAGAGGAGCAGTCGCTTGCGGTCGATGCGATCCGCGAGCGCGCCGCCGAAGAGCGCGAGCGCGAGGATCGGGACGCCGCGCACGAGGCCGCCGAGCCCGAGGAGGAGCGGTGAGCTCGTGATCGCGTAGAGGAGGTAAGTGGTCGCGGTCATCTCGATGAACGTCCCGATCTGCGAGACGCACTGACCGACCCAGTAGAGCGCGAAGTCGCGGTGCCGCAGTGGCGAGAGCCCCGGCAGCAGGCGCATCAGACGGCTATTTGAGCCAGGTGATGTCGCCGAAGAAGAAGTTGTCGCCCGAGGCGAGGGTCTTGATCCCGAAGTCCTTCAGCGAGAGCTGGAAGAACGCGCCGGTCGAGACGTACGCGAGGCTCGTGCCGTCGACGGACCACGCCGGGAATGTGTCGTCGCCGGTCTGCGCGAGCGAGCGGAGCTGCGTCCCGTCCGGGTTCACGATGAAGATCTCCGACGGGATGCCGAGGTGCGCGAAGCGCGGCAGCCCGCTGTTCGCTCTCGGCGCGGCGTGGCCGGCGGCGCAGAACACGATGATGTCGGCGGATGGCGAGAACCGCGGCGCCTGCACGTAGAAGAACGTGTCCTTGAAGATGACGTGCGGGTTCGACCCGTCGGTATTCGCGACCCACACGTTGTCGTTCTGCCCGTCCTTCAGGTGGATGAACGCGATGAGCTTCCCGTCGCGCGAGATCGAGGGATCGGCCGCATCGCTCAGCAGGCGCACCCGCTCGCCCGTCTTCAGGTTGATGCGCTCGATCGTCGACTCGTTGCCGACGTACTGCCCGTTCTTCACGATCGCGGCGTTGCGGTGGAAGTACAGGAGCGTGCCCGTCGGATCGAGGCGCGGCGTGTCGTAGAAGACGTTCTCCGCCTCGTGGGGGACGACCGGGTGCAGATCGGTGCCGTCGAGGTTCACCGCGTAGATATCCGTGCCGAAGCCGGTCTTCTTGTCGGGGGCCATCGTGAGCGCGAAGAGGACCTGCTTGCCGTCGGGGCTCAGCGACGGGAGCGCCGGGGCCGAGGTGGGTGGGAGCTCGACCACCCGCCCAAGGATCTTCGCCGTGTCGTCGAGGCAGAGCAGGCCCGACGGATTCGCGAGGATGAACGTCGCGGTCTTGCAGGCGGCCGCATTGCTCGGCACCGGCGTCGGCCCCGAGCTGCACGAGCTCAGGAGCAGCGCGAGGACGAGGAGCGCGCGCTTCAGGCGATGACCTCACCCGCGCTCTTGGCCCGTTCCCGCATTTTGTCCTTCATCAGGTGCGACTTGCGCGCGTAGCGCTGGACCGCGCCGACGTACGCCGCGTGCGACCAGGTGAGGGGAGCGACGGACATCGGGTCGCCGGTCAGCGGGTGGACCTGCTCCGCGAGGACGCCCGAGCGGTTCGCCTTCGTCGCGCACCATTCAAGCAATTCGCGTGGTCTATCGAGGTCGGCGATCGTCTTCGCGGTCGCGATGTGGTGCTCGGCGACCCACAGCGTCGCGACGAACCACGGATTGCCGGGCACGTTCGTGATGTCCTGCGACTGCTGGAAGTAGTAGTCGTTCTCGTAGCGCGCGAACCCGCCGATCGCGGTCTTCACCCAAAGGCGCGACTCGAGCGCGCGCATCGTCGCGACGACGCGCGGATCGTCGGCCGGCAGCATCCCGAAGAGGAAGATGCCGGCGATCGACATGTCGAGCGTCGCGTCCTTCGTGATCGTCCCGTCCGGGAGGACCGTGACGGTCCGGACGAATCGGCCGCGCTCCGCGTCGTACAGGGTGGCGAGCGCCGCGGCCTTGATCTCGTCCGCCGCGGTGCCGTAACGCTTCGAGAGGTCATGCTGTCCGAACGCGGCGGCGAAATCGCGCGCGGCGGCGAGCCCAGCCCACACCGCGGCCGTCGTGAACGCGTGGATCCCGCGCCGCTCTTCCCAGAGGTCGAACGACGGCGCCGGCAGCTTCGTGCGCGGCTCGCGGTAGCTCGACATGAAATCCGCGCCCGTGCGCACGAGCTTCCGGTAGAGCGGACGCACGAACTCGATATCGCGGTCGCGGTCGTAGTGCTGCCAGAGGGCCCAGATCGGCAGGCCGGTCTCGTCCTCCTGGATCGGTAGCTCGAGCCGGCCGTCCGCTGTGGACCACGCATGCCACGACGAGCCGACCGAGCCGTCGGGGTTGTACTTGTGGAGCAGGTAGCCGTCGCGGGTCATGAGCTCGCCGCACAGGTAGAAGAACCGGCGGGTGACCTCGCCGTAGCCCGCGAGGTCGAGCGCGTTCGCGACGAGCGCACCGTCGCGCGGCCACAAGTACGAGTACGTGTCCCGGTTGAAGCGCAGGACGTCCGAGTCGTTGCCGGCGATGATCGCGCCGCGGTTGTCGACCTGCGTGCGGATGACGAGCGTCGACTGCTTGTACAGGTGGATGAGCGGATCGGGGAGGTGCTCCGCGATCGTCTCGTCCTTGTTCGCCCAGAGGTTCCAGTAGTCGCCGGTCCGCGAAAGGAACGAGCCGACGCCGCGCTCGCGGACGAGCTTGTCGAGGTCACGGACCTCGTCGTACGTCTGCCCCGCGCCGATGACGAACGTCGCGGTCGCGATCGCGTTCGCCGGCACGCGCAGGCCGAGCATCCCGACGCTGTCGATGGAGCCCTGCGCGACGAGGTTGCGCGAGAGCTCGCCGTCCTCGGCGTCGCGCCAGGTCCCCTCGCGGCCGAGCGCCTCCTTCAACCCGATGGCGAACGAGGTGAGCCCGGACTCGCCCTTCGCGTTCACGCCGGTGATGAGGAAGTATCGGCGGCCCTTGTAGTGGACGATCGCGCGCGTGCGCGGGTCGTAGAACGCGGAGTCTCCGATGTCGTTGCCCCAGAGGTGCGCGTCGAAGTGCTGGAACAGCCGCACGTCGCGATCCTTGCCCGTGACGTCCTCGACGGTGACCTCCTTGAGGTAGAGGTTCCGGTCGAAGTCGACGGTGTCGCGGCAGCGGACGCGCACGCCGAGGCCGGCGTGGCCGAGCGTGACCTCCGTGACGAGCGTCTCGTGCGCGAAGCGCAGGTCACGCTCCCAGCCCTCGTCGCCCGTCCATGCGAACTTGCCGTCGGCCCAGATCCCGAAGCGGCAGGGCTCGCCCCCGGTGTGATTCTCCTGCCCGACCTGCGGGTAGTAGATGTCGCGGAGCTGGTAGCGGCTGTCGAAGGTGACGAGGAGGTCGCCGTTCCCGAGCGGTAGGTCGCGCGGCATCCCGGTCTAGGCGCGCGTGGCCGCGAGGAACCGCCGCGCGTTGGCGACGAGCGCCGCGTGGTCGCCGCGCGCGAGCGCGTCGGACAGGATGAGCGGGCCGCCGATGCCGAAGCCGACGACACCGACCTTCAGGTACTCCGGGATCTCGTCGTACTCGATGTTCCCGGTGACGACGAGCGGGAGTAGGTGCAGTGCGCGGCGGATGTTCGCGATGTACGCCGGCCCGCCGACGGTCGCGACCGGGTACACCTTGATGAAGTCCGCGCCGGCTTCCGCCGCGGCGACCATCTCGGTCGCGGTGAGCGTCCCCGGCATCGTGAGCGCGTCACGTGCGCGGCCCGCGGCGATCATGTCCGGGATCAGCGCGGGGCTCACAAGGAACCGCGCGCCGGCGAGGAGGGCGTCCTCCGCCTGCGCGCCCGAGAGCACGGTCCCAGCGCCGACGATCGCGCCCGTGTCGCGGAACGCGTCGTCGGCCGCGAGCTTCGCGATGAGCTCGAGCGCGTCGGGCACGGTGAGCGTGATCTCGATGAGCCGTATGCCACCCTCCGCGACGGCGCGGGCGGCCTGTTCGGCGAGCTCGGGCGTCGCCGTGCGGATGACCGCGACGAGCCGGTCCTCACCGAAGATCTTGAGCATCTCGCGACGCCCCACCAGCGGTCGCTGCGCGATGGCCACGGAGTGATGCTAGCTCGCCGCGTCCGTCGTGATCAGGAGCTCCGCCTGCTCGATCATGCCCGCCGGAAGCTCGCCCGCGAGCGCGCGCCGCACCGCGTCCTTCTTGTCCGCGCCGCTCGCGAGGATCACGACGCGCTTCGCGCTGCGTAACGAACGGAACGTGAGGCTCACCCGCTCGGGCGGCGGCTTCGTCGCGTTGCGCACGCCGGTCACCCAGCCGGTCGCGCGGAGCGCATCGTTGCCGGGGAAGAGCGATGCGGTGTGGCCGTCCGTGCCGATGCCGAGGAGGACCAGATCGAGCGGCGCGGCCGCGACGATCGGCTCGTACATGGCGGCCGCTTCGTCCGGCCCGAGCTCGCCCGCGATCCGGTGGACCGTCGCCGGACGGGCGGCCTCGAGCAGCGCGTCGTTCGCGAGGTTGAAGTTCGTCTCCGGATGGTCGGGTGGGAGACAGCGCTCGTCACCGAACAGCACTGCCACGCGACCCCAGCCGAGACCCATCGCCGCGAGGAGCGCGTACGCGCGGAGCGGTGTCGTGCCGCCTGCGAGGACGAGCCGCAGCGGGCGTGACGATGAGACCGCCTCCGCGACGATGGCGGCGGCCGCGCTCGCGAGCCGCTCCGCGTCGGGATAGACGATCGAGCCACGCATCTCAGCGAAAGGCAGCATACTTTTCGATGGATGCGCATCGGACCGACCGTCGTCGAGGACATCTTCTCCCGCGCGGGGGCGTACCTCGAAGGACACTTCCTCCTCTCCTCCGGCAAGCACTCTCCCTTCTATCTCGAGAAGTTCCAGGTGCTTCAGTGGCCGCAGGAGACCGAGCGCCTCTGCCAGGCGATCGCCGAATCGGCGCGCGGGCTCGGCGTGCAGACCGTCGCCGGTCCGACGACCGGCGGCATCATCGTCGCCCACGAGGTGGCGCGTCAGCTCGGTTCGCGCGCCGTCTACGCCGAGCGGACGGCAGACGGCCGAGGGCGTGAGTTCCGCCGCGGCTTCCGTCTCAATCCCGGAGAACGCGTGCTCGTCGTCGACGACATCATGTCGACCGGTGGATCCGTGCAGGACACGATCGACGCAGTCCGGGCGTGCGGCGCCGAGGTCGTTGGCGTCGGCGTCCTCGTCGACCGGTCGGCCGGCCAGGCTGACTTCGGCGTGCCGCTCATCGCACTCTGGGAGGTCTCGATCCCGCAGTACCCGCCGCACGAATGCCCGCAGTGCGCCCAGGGCATCCCACTCGTGAAGCCTGGCACCACACCTGCACCGGCGATGCGCGCATGAAGGATCTCTGGAGTCTCGTCAAGCTCGCCATCTGGCTCTCGTTCTTCGGCGCCCTCTATCAGGAGCTGAAGAAGCCGGCCGAGGAGCGGACCTGGCACGGCAAGGTCGCCGGTGTGGTCCCCTACGACTTCCGCGTGCCGACGATCGAGCGCATCCGCGAGGCGTACTGGGCGCCTGACAGCGACGTGCTCTTCACCGAGAAGGTCGTCGGGGTCGGGTGGGCCGTGAACCTGCCGGTCGCGATGCGGAAGCTTTCCGAGATCGTGTCGCAGTACTCGGACGGGATCGGGAGAGGATCGGAGCCGGACTGAGCTTCCGCGCGCGCCACTCGATGAACGCGGGGAGGTAGCGCTCGAGCGCGTCATCCGATCCGGGCTCCGCCGCGTCGCGTTGCGCCAACAGGGTCTTCGCCGGGAGCGCGCGCAACGGGACCTGGGTCGAGATCTCGCCCGGCGTCGTCTCCCAAAAGCCGTCGACCATCAGGCCGGCGGCGGCACACGCGTTGATGAGGTCGGAGATCCGGTGCCCGTACTCGAGCGTCGGCGCGTCGACCTTCACATCCTTGAACTCCCACATCCCGTCGTCGAACGGCACCGCGCCGTCCTCGAAGTAGCTCTGGCGGAAGCCCCAGCCCGAGCCGGTCCACATCCCGTACATCCGAAGCGTCACCGGATGCATCGTCGACGCGCGGTACACGCCGCCCGGCGCGAGGACGCGCCCGACCTCCGCGATGACGCGTGCCGCGTCGGGGACGAACACGATCGAGTGGCTGTGCCACACGAGGTCGAACGATCCGTCCTTGAACGCCGAGAGGTCGCGCATGTCGCCTTGCAGCAGCCGCAGCTTCACGTCGCGCGATCGCGCGAGGTCGCGCACGGTCTTCAGCTGGCGCGCGCTGATATCGAGCACCGTCGTGTCCGCGCCGAGCTCGGCGAAGAGCACGGCGTGCCAGCCGCCGCCGCCCGCGAGCGCGAGGACGCGCTGACCGTTGATCGGCATGCCGGCGAGGCGATCGTTCGGATCGAGGAACCGTCGCTTGGCCGCCGCGGTCTTCGGCGGAGTGCCCTGGGGACGGGTGTACGGGATGCCGGCCTCGGACAGCCGGTCCCACATCCGCTGGTTGTGCGCCGCGACGTCATCGACCGCGACGCGCCGCTTCACCGGCGGTCGGTCAGGATCGCGTGGCGGCGTCGACGATCTCGCGGAGGCGACGCAGACGGTCCGAGCGCTCCTGCGCGAAGCGCGTGATGCCGGCGAGCAGATGCTTCGGCGAGAGGTGGGCCTCGGCGAGGACCTCGTCGACCGTGCCCCCGGTGCGCCAGCGATCGTCCCAGTCGGAGGTGAGCGAGTACTCGGCGACGATCGGATGGTCGATCCAGTCGCGCATGACCCGCCGGGCGCGGTTCGAGATGACCATCGCGTCCATTCGATCGGCCTGTGACGCTACTGAGTCGCGGTACGCCTCGTCCTGGAGCGCGAAGAGCTGCGGGCTGATCGCGGCGATGATCTTCACGTTCAGGCCGGCCTCGTCGAGCTGGGGGAGGATCTTCACGAGGTTCGCCGTCGTCATGGTGCCCTGCACGAAGACCGTGCCCATCTTCGGCGCGCCCGTGCGGTACGGACGCATCACGTACGCGCCCCGCGCGGCGGCGAAGTGCGAGGGCATCCCGAGGGCCGCCCGGTCGGGGATGTCGATCGACGGACGCGTCAGGTGCAGCGCGACGATCGGGGCCTTCGCTCTGAGCGCGGCGGCGATGACGACCGGCACCTCGTTGTACTCCCAGGGATGGACGTCGGTGACCGCGCCATCCGGGAAGAGCTGCGTCACGCCGGTCTCGAAGATGCCGAAGTGCGTGCGCGAATCCTCGGCGGTCTCGGGTCCCGAGTGCCCCGCGACCCAGAGCACCTTGCCGACCTTGAGCTCGCAGTCCTGGGCGAGCTGGCTGAAGAGGCGCATCTCGCCGTACTTCAGATAGGAGAACGATCCGTAGGTCGAGCAGGCGCCCCAGAAGCCGTTGAAGTCGGCGAACGGGTCGTCGGCGAGGTTCACCGACGCGATCGCGCAGGCGATGCCGGCGTTCGTGAACTCGGTGATCTGCTGCGGGAGCAGCGTCCCGGTCGGGTTCGTGTCGCGCTGGTACCAGCCCCAGCCGTCGACGCCCTCGAACCCCTTCATGAAGCCGGCGATGTTCGTCGACTCGGCGAGGTCCGCCGACATCGCGATGAGGAGCGCTCGGCCGTATTCCTTGCGCGCGAAGCTGTTGACCCACGAGCCCCACTGCGCGAGCGCGGCGCGGTTCGGCTTCTTCTGGCCCGGCTTCGCCCACATCGCCGCGGGGTACTGCTCGAAGTCCGTGATCCGCTCGTCGGCGAAGATGCCGGTGCCCTTCCCGCCCAGCCGGAACGTCGGGATCGAGTCGGGGACCGTGGCGGCGATCTCGGAGAGCCGCTCGGTGAGGTAGTCGACGACGTCCGTCCGCGCGCGGAGCACCGAAGCCGCGACCGAGAGGTTGTGCCGCGCCTGCGCGCTGATCGCGGCGGCGTCCTTCGGAGCCGGCGTGTCCACGCCCTCGTACTCGACGCCGTACTTCGCCATGAACTCCTTGCGCAGCTGCCAGAACGGCTCGCTGTTCATCAGATGCGCGTTCCCGTGGGACGCGTAGTCGTATTTCAGGTAGCCGCGGCCCTTGCGCGTCTTGAACCAGCCGACGGTCGGGACACGCTTGGGGTTGTCGCCGCGAGCCGCGTCAAGGACGACGCGCGTCACCTCGTCCCACTCGCTCCCGTGCTCGGTGCCGACGATCCGCCAGTCATAGGCCGTGAACCACTCCTTCGGTCCGCCGGGCACGACGCTCGACACGGCGTTCTCGTCGATCCCGAAGTCGTTCCAGTCGAGGAGGAACACGAGATTGGAGAGACCGAGACCCCACGCGGAGTTGCGCGTTTCGTGCGACGCGCCCGGCGTGAGCCCGCCCTCTCCCTCGACCGTGAAGACCTTCACCTCCTCGCAGCCGGCGATCTTCAACGCGACCGCCTCGCCGGCCGACGGCGGCAAGCCGTGACCCGAGGGACCGGTGTTCCACTTCAGGAACAGCGTCTTGCCGCTCATCTCGGCGTGGCCGGGGAGGCCGCCGTTGCGCCGGAGGAGCAGGAGGTCCTCCCAGGTGAGCGCGAACTTTCCGTCGTGGGGGAACGCGAAGCGCGGGTCGCCGGTGCGCTCGTGGCCGAGGCGCATCGCCTCGTTCAGCGTCGCGAGCGTCGCATAGATGAGCGGCACCGTGTGGCCCGCGGCGAGCACGAACCGATCGCCGAACGGCCGCCACGGCTGGAGGACGTCCCAGCGCATCGCGCCCGAGAGCATCAGCGAGAGAAGGAGGTGCACCTTCGAGCGTGACCCGCCGGGGTGACCGCTCTGCCGGTAGTTCAGCGAGATGTCGATGAACTCATCGACGATGTCCTTCGTCGTTTCCCACATCGCGAACGGCTGTGCCGCCATCGCCGCTGGAGCCTCGGGATGCACCGTGCGAGCCATCGTGGTTTTTGTAGCACCATTGAACGGTGAACGGCGGTCCCACGCGTACTGTCGAGCTCACGAGCGAAGGCGAGACCTTGCGCGCCGATCTCTACGGCACCCTCCCGGCGTCGCGCGCCGTCATCCTGTGCCACGGCCAGAGCTGGGATGCGTCGGGCTGGAAGGACATCGCCCCGCGCTTCGTCGCCCGCGGCGTCTCGGCGCTCGCGATCAACTTCCGCGGCTACGGCAGCTCGACCGGGAAGACCGGCAAGTGGAGCACCGTGACCGACCTCGCCGCGGCGAAGGCCTGGCTCAAGCAGGCCGGGGCGAAAGAGATCGCGCTCGTCGGCGCATCGATGGGCGGCCACGCGGTGCTCGGCTCGTCGTTCGACCGCGACGTCGAGTGCGTCGTGAGCATCTCCGCGCCGGTCGAGCCGATCGAGGACGCGCTCTCGAAGAAGGTGAGCGGTCGCAAGCTGTTCATCTGCGCGAACGAGGACGACAACGGCGCCGCACCGCACGTGCTGCGCACGTTCGACGTCTGCGACAAGCCGAAGACGCTCCTCATGTTCGGCGCGACGGAACACTCGATCGGGATGTTCCACGCGCCGTACGGCGACGAGGTCATCGCGGCGATGCTCGACTTCGTCGCGGGGCGCGGTTAGATGCCGGCCCGCGTGAATCCCGATGTCCCCGGCGAGGCGAAGCTCCTCCGTGCGGTGGGGAAGCGGATCCGCGCACTCCGCGAGAAGAAGGGGCTCACGATGGCGGAGCTAGGCCAGAGCGCGCGCGGCATCGTCTACTTCCAGCGGCAGTACGTCTGGAAGATGGAGACCGGCCGCGTCGCACCGTCGCTCGCGGCGCTCGCGCACTTCGCGAAGCGGCTCGACGTAAACCTCGCAGAGCTCGTGAAGGGCATCCGCTGACGGTGCCGGCGGGACGGATCGTCGTCCTGAACGGCGCGCCCCGATCAGGGAAGTCGAGCATCGTCGCGGAGATCCAGCGCACGTTCGACGGTCCATGGATGAACCTCGGCGTCGACGTCTTCGTCCGCGAGGTCACACCCGAGCGCTACCGGCCCGGGATGGGCCTCCGTCCTGGCGACGAGGTCCCCGAGCTACGGCCGCTCGTGCCCGCGTTCTACCGCGCGATCCTCGCTGACTGCGCGACGATCGTCGCGGACCTGCCCGTGCTGTTCGTCGGCGTGCGCTGTCCGATCGAAGAGATCATGCGGCGGCGGAACGCAGGGCAGGCCGGCCGCGCAGGTCATTACGCCGTCGGCACGGCCGACGATCCGATCCCCGCACAGGTCGAGCGTTGGCAGGCAGCCGTCGAGAGCGTGGGGCCATATGACCTCAAAGTCGACACGTCACGGCTCGATCCCGCCGCGTGCGCCGAGGTCATCCGGATGCGGCTGTGCGATGGGCCGCCGCCAGGGGCGTTCGCGGAGCTCGCCGGCTAGGCCCGGATCGTCGCCCCTATGTCGCGGACGATCGCCAGGCTCGTGAGGGCCAACGCCAGAAGCGCCGCCGCGAGCAACATGACGTCCGAACGCAGGAGCTCGGTCATGCCTGCAGCCGCTCGGGTCCATCGTCCATTGCGGCGGCCCGCGGCGCGCTCCGGCGCGCGACGATCGCGCGATTGCGCGCCGAGAGCTCGGCGTTGATGGCACCACGGCGGACGCTCGCGACACCGCGGTCGAACGACCCGACGGATGCGAACCCCGTGACGACGATGCCCATCGCGAGCCCGATGGCGAACCAGAGATCCGGCATGAGCGGACCGTAGGCGGCCGTCAGGGCCCCGGTATGACGAGACGGTCACGCCGGTCGTGCTTTCGAGACCAAAATGGGCGCGTTACGGAACCGTCATGACGCCCGACCGCGTTCCTCCCACCATCTGCGACAGCACGAGCGAACGCCAGGTGCATGGCCTGGCCAAAGGCATGGGGATGGACGCACGATCAGCGGCGACCGCGATCATCGAACCCGAAGGGAAGCCCTGGGTCCTCCTGGTCGAAGACGAGCCGAGCCTGAGCAAGCTCGTCGGGAACCTGCTCGATGAGGCGGGATACGAGCACGAATCCATCTCCGACCACGACGGCATTGCCGCCGCGATCGCGCGCCGTGAGCCGCGCTGCATCATCCTCGACAGCGATCCCGGCACCGCGGGCCACGAGCGCTCCTGGGCCGATGCCGCGACGATCCGCCGGCTCCATCCGGAGCTGCCGGTCCTCATGTTCACCGCGGATCCGGACTCGATGGCCGAGGCCAGGGCCGGAACGACAGCGCGGAGCCGCGCCGCGGGATACACCGGCGTGATCGACAAGCCGTTCCTGGTCGTCGAGTTCCTCGCGACATTGAAGCGCGCGATGGAGGGACCGCACACACCGTTCCCGAACGACGGCAAGGGCCTCGCGGCGGAGGCGATCAGCGTGTTCCCGGAGCTGGCCGGACCGGCTTCGGTCGGTTGGCAGACCTCCGACTTCTTCGCGATGGCGGTCCACGAGCTCCGTTCTCCGCTCACCGCGATCGACGGCCACGCGCAGCTGGCGCAGCGCTACCTGGCCAAGGATTTCGCGCGCGCGGCCGACTCGCTCGGCCGGATCCGCGAGCAGGCCAACCGGATGAATCGCTTGATCAACGACATGCTCGATCAGGACCGGGTGAGCGCCGGTGCGCTCAGTCTCGCGGTCGTCACATTCGACCTCGGCGTCGCGACCGCGATCACGATCGGGCTCCACGAGCACGACGACCCGCCGCGGATCACGTTCACCACTCCGGCAGCGGTGCGGGTCCAGGGCGACCCCGAGCGCATCGCCCAGATCATCGCCAACCTGCTGGACAACGCGACGAAGTACAGCCCTCCGCACTCGCCGGTCGACGTCGCGCTGACGGTGCTGGACAACGAGGCGCAGATCCGCGTGACCGACCGCGGCACGGGCGTACCCGACGACGAGCGCGACCGGATCTTCGGGCCGTTCTACCGGACCTCGCGGACCCGGGCCATCCCGGGGACCGGCCTCGGTCTGCACATCAGCCGCAAGATCGCCGAGCAGCATCACGGCCGCCTGTGGATGCAGTCGAGCAGCGAGGTCGGGAGCGTGTTCGCGCTGGCGCTACCGCTCGCGAGCGGATTGGGCCGCTAGATGAGCACGCCGATCTTCTTCCTCTGCGTCGCCGCGGGGCACACGACGCCGCGCCGTGATCCGGCGAGCAACAACCTGATGGTGCACAACGGCAAGTGGGCGGTCTGCCCGGCCGGGCGCGAAGACGGGCACCGCTGGCAGGCGACGACCGGCCTCGACTACGAAGGGGTCTTCCGCAAGCGCGTCGACGAGAGGCCGGTCAGCTTTCGTGCCTGAGGTGAAGTCGATCGACCCGGCCGCCGTCACGACTGCCGAGCGACAGACGCTCACTCCACGCAACGAGAAGCGCATGCGCGCGTTGCTCGACGCGCTCTGCGACCCGAACCGCATCAAGATCGTGCGCGCGCTCCGCGACACGCCGCTCGCGGCGAGCGACCTTGCGCACGTCATCGGCCGCGCCCGCGCGGCGACGAGCCAGCACCTCAGGGTGCTGCGCGAGCTCGGCGCGGTCACGGCCCAGCGCACGGGGAACGTCGTCCGGTACTCGCTCTCGGACGAGCTGCCGGGCTCGATCATCGAGGAGGCGGCAGCCGCCTTCGACCAGCTGCAGCCGGAGTCGGCGTCCGCCGGGCGGTAGGTCCGGCTAGCTCGAGCGCGCGGCGATGAAGCGGTAGCCGGTGCCCGACACCGTTTCGATGTAGCGAGGACGATCGGCGGCGTCCCCGAGCTTCCGACGCAGGGTGGCCATGTGGCGTGCCACGCTGTTCGCCCGGATCTCCGGGCCGATGCCGAGCGCGTCGGCAAGCCGGCGATAGGACACGACGGTCCCGCGTGCGGCGGCCAGCGTGTACAGAAGCACGTGCTCGCTCGGCGACAGCCGGAGATCGCGCGACCCTTGCGAGATCCGCCGGTCAAGCGCGTCGATCTCGAGATCGGCGACGTGAAGACGCGCGATCCGGCGGGCAGGGGCATTTCGATTGCGCGCCAACGCAACTAGGGTCGGTTCGGCACGACGGATACGCATGACGAAGCCGTCATCACCGATCGAGCATGACGGCGGGGTCATGATGGGAATGCTCTCCGGTGTCAGGCTTGACGACATCACGATGAACAGCCCGATCACCGCTCTCGAGCTCCAGGAGTTCCGGCTGAAAGCCGCGGACACCGCGGGGGAGGCCGCGCGGCTCGTCGACGCCTTCTCCGGCGGGGTCGAGCCCGCCGTGCCACTCCTCACGAGTATCGACGACCACCGTGACGTCGCGATCGTTCGCGCGCTGCACGCGGGCGAGAGTGCTCGGTCGGATCAGGGCCCCCATGGCTCCCTCGGTCCACTCGTCACCACCTGGCAGGACGTCAAGCGATACGGGCCGCGCATCACCGAGCGGGCTGCGGGTGCGGAAGGCCTGCCGTCGTATTACCGGCTCGCGGTCACGGAGTCCGGTATCAACGAAACCGATCCTGACGGATCCACGGCGCCGCAATTTGTCGACGACGCAACTTCGAGCCCGATCGGTCTGCTGTGGATCGGTGCACCGATCGGGAGCGGCGCGGGCCTCTTGGTCCTCCTCGGCAACGGCGACGCGGAGGATGTGGATGGCGCAGTTCCACGTGACTGGCCGCTGTCCTTGAGCCGCCGCCTGGGTGTGAGGATCTACGAAAGCCGGCGGTAGCATCGAAGGTGAAGTGAAGCGCGAGCCGGCACCAGCATCAGCCAGTCCCGTCCGGGTGCTCTCCGTGCTCGGAGACCAGGCCCTCGCGAACACGGTCGAGTTCACACTCCGGCACGGCCGCTACGTGCTCCGTTCTGCCGCGAACGTGGAGGACGCGCGCGCCGCGATCACCGCGTGGAAGCCCCACCTTCTGCTCCTCGACATCGACCTCGAGGCTGGCGCTGGCATCCAGCTCATCGACGACGCGCGCGCGAGCGGGCCGGTGGGCGTCATCGCGCTCACGCGACGGAGCGACCTGCGGGGGAAGCTCGATGCGTTCGAGCGTGGCGCCGACGATTACATCGGCGTGCCGTTCGTTCCGGACGATCTGGTCGCCCGCGCCCGGGCGGTGATCCGCCGGACCCACGGCACCGCTGGCGAGCTCGTGCCGCGCCTGCGTGTCGGTGACCTCGAGATCGACGTGCTCAACCGGAAGGTCCTCGCGGGGAATCACGAGCTGCACCTCACCTCGCTCGAGCAGGCCCTCCTGTATCTCCTCGCGGCGAACGCGGGAAGTGTGCTCACCCGAGAGCAGATCCTCGACGCGCTCTGGGGAACGGACTTCATCATCGAAAGCAACGTCGTCGACCGCCACGTGCGGGCACTCCGCGCGAAGCTGCAGGACGACTGGCAAAAGCCGCGGTATATCGAGACCGTGCCGGGGACGGGGTATCGCTTCGTTCCGGCAATGATCGAACCGCTGACCGGGGGGCGAGCCCAGCGGTAGAGCCGGGGACGCGCTCTAGGTGTGATTCCCAGACAGGTTGTTGACGCCGAAGAAGCGGCAGAGCGGAGTGTGGCCATCGAGCGTGGGCGAGCGGCGGTGACTGTACTGCTCGAGGAAGTCCGGCAACGTGGCCGCGCGTTCGGCGCTCGAGCGGTACAGCCGGGCGTAGGCCCAGCGCTCCTGGAGGGTCTTGATGAACCGCTCGGCCTTGCCGTTGGTCCGTGGGGTGTACGGCTTCGTGCGCCAGTGGGCGATCCCCAAGCGTCGGCAGGCCGCCCGGAAGTCCAGCGATCGGTAGCAGCTCCCGTTGTCGGTGAGGACCCGCTTGATCCGCACCCCGGCGCGCAGGTAGCGGCCCCAGACCTGCTCGAGCGCCGCGACCGCGCTCGCACCGGTCTGGTCGGCAAACAGCGCGGCGTCGGGGAGCCGGCTGTGGTCGTCGACCGCGACGTGGCAGTACTCATACCCCGCGATCCGGCGCTTGCGGATCGCGTCGTTGCGCGGTCGGCCGAGGTTGCGCCAGCCCATGTCTGGAGCGATCCGACCAAAGCGCTTGATGTCGAGATGGACGAGATCGCCTGGGGCCGGCCACTCGTACCGCAGCACCCGACGCTTGGCAACGACGGCGTCCAGGCGCTGCAGCTCGGCGCGCCGCAGGACCGCGTAGATCGTCGAGCGGGCGATTCCAAGGAGCAACGCCAGCTCATGCGGCCCGACCCGCCGGGCGACCCGCTCGAAGCAGATCTGGACCGCGCGGTCGATCCGGGTGAGCCGCGGCATCCGTGCCGGGCGGCTCGATCGATCGGCGAGGCCCGCTGGACCTTCCGCCGTGAAGCGGCGCAGCCACTTGTGCACGGTCTGGCGACTGACGCCGGCGGCGTGTGCCGTGGCGATCACGCTCCAGCCTTCGGCCTGGACGCGTTTGCAGGCGAGCTCGCGCTGGTACGGATTGAGACGCGGCCTAGCATTGACCACTCGGGGGCTCCTCTCGGCCGTGTGATTTCGACAACCACATCAACCGACGGAGCCCCCTCTTCTGTCAATAACGTCTCTGGGAAGTACATCTAGTGCGATCGCGCCGACCGAAGATCGAGCAGCAGGCTCGTGACCGCGAACATCGCGGCAAGCGTTAGAAGCGACGCGGTCAATGCGTCAGGGTCACGGATGGCCACCGCCTGCAGCGCCAGGTACCCGATGCCATTCCAGCCGAGGATCAGCTCGATGATCGGCAGGCTCGCGACCGCGACGCGAAGGCCGCTCCCCACCGCTTCCAGGACCACCGGTACGACGTGCGGCACGACGTGGACGCGAACGATCCAGCTCGTCAGGAGACCTTTGGCCCTCGCCGTCGTCACGAAATCGGCGTCGAGCACGTCGGACGTCCGCGCAGCGGCGATCTGCGCGGCGATCGCGACTGCCGGCAGCCCGAGGGTGAGCAGCGGAAGCACGAGGTGACCGTCGAGCCCGAAGCCGAACACGGGCAAGATCGCGTGGCCGGCGACGCCGCCGACAAAGATGATCGCGATCTGGAGGAAGTAGGCGAGGAAGAATGACGGGATGGCGGCGACGACGCCGGTCGACCCGAGGATCGCGCCACTCGCGGCGGACCGGTTGCGGAGCAGGGCCGCGGTGATCCCGAGGAGCATCCCGACGGTGAATGCGAGGATCGAAACGGTCACGAGCAGCGCGACGCTCCGAGCGGCTGCGTCGACGACGATCTCCCCGAGCGGTCGGCCGTACACCTCAGCGATCGACCGGATGCAGGGGTCGACCCCGGGCTGAAATCCGCCGGGTCGGATGACACATCCGCCGCCGACCCCTCGGGTGAGGGTGAATGCCGGATACCGCTGCGTCGCGAGTGGCAGCAGCGAGGCGAAGGCGAGCCAGAGCACCGCGAGGACGATCGGTACGCGGGCGATGCGGCGGACGAGCCGATTCACTGATGGAGCTCCGGGCTGCCGGCGACGTAGCGCTCGATCGCGAATGCGACGAGGGCGGCGGCATCCGGCCGCAGGTCGATGCCGTCACGCGCCGGTCCGGACCCACGGACGAGCACGTACTTCGACCGGCCGAGCGCCGAGAGCCCGGTCGGCCAGTCCGGCTCGTCCTCGGTCGCGGTCCGCGCGTGGGGCGCAGCGGCTTGATCCCCGTAGTGGTCGATCGGAAAGAACAGGTCGTCGTAGATGGTCATCGCACGAAGCCGGTCACCGCCGAGGCTGTCGATCATGAGGACGAGATCCGTCGTCCCACCGATCGCCTTCACGATCTCCGCGGCGTTCGCTCCCATATCGCCGTGCGGGTCGAAGACGACGAAGGCGACCCCGTCGACCGCACGACGAGTGAGTCCGCGAACGACGCCCGCAAGCGCGTCGGCGGCACCGCGTGACCCATCGATCGCCGACGGCGCGATCGCCCAGAGCACGAGGCGATGGCCGTCCGGCCGCGCCGGCGACAGGGCCAGCAGGCTGTGCGCCGTCTCGGTCACCGGCGCCACCGGGACCTCCGCGTGCACCGACTCCGGAAGGATCGTGGCCATCGACGCGCCGCTGGTGTAGTCGCGTGAGAGATCGCGGTTCACCGAGCGAAGGATGTCGGTCGCGCGCAGCCCGGCCGGTGCGAGGAGCGCGTCCGCCGCGTCGGGCGTGAGGACGACCGTCGGGATGCCGATGGGTGATGCGATCGGATCCTCGACAGCCATCCGTTTGTAGGCGTTGACGCTCGCGCCGCTGAACGTCGGGACCCGAAAGCCGTCGATGACGATCACCGCGGCCGCGCCGTGCGCGATCGCCTTCGCGATGAGCTGGTCGGGTGGTGGCGCCGTGAACAGGCGGCTGCCTTGCCGCAGCAGGGTGAGCCGGAGGATGGCGGCGACCTTCCCGCGAACGTCGACCTTCCGGTAGTCGTCCTCCCAGGTGCTGATGGCGGTCCCGAAGTCGGGTGGGGCAAAGGCGTTGAGGTGCTGTGGCGGGAAGTCCGTGGGTGAGAGTCCCCAGCCGGCGAATACGAGCGGGGCATCCACCGAACCACCGCTGCTCTTCCCGGCGAGCACGGGCAGCAGATCGGTACCCTCGCTCACTTCGATCCGACCGGCGGGTCCGGTGACCGTGATCGACGCTTTCCCGATCTGTTTGAGGAGGTTCGCCGAGCGATCGAATCGGGTCGCGGTCAATCCAGCGTCCCGCAGCGCAGCGTCGACGTCGGCGCCGACGACGGTGGCCGTCCGGGCATCGCGAGACCAGTCGCGCGCGATGGCGTCGCGATCGGGCAGGGTGAACGATGGGATGATCGCGACGGCGATGATCCCGACCGTCAACAGCGCCGGGCCGGCCCGCAGCTCGCTCAGGAGATTGCGTCGCCGGTAGTGCCGGGCGAGCCCAATGCCGAGGACCGAAATAGCGAGGACCGCGAAGGCGATCGCGACCCCCGGCACGAGGATCACCCAGCGCGTGACGTACAGGTTCTCGATGGAGCGTCCGGTCGCGAGCATCGCGCTCCATTCGGAGCTGTCCGAGACGAAGCCGCCGGCCCGCTCGCCCGTGCGGACCAAGTTGAGCGAATTGGTGAGGTTCAGCGATCGCACCGCCCCGACGAAGACGCCGACGACGCCGATCTCGGCGAGCGCCACGAGCGCGGCGGCGACCTGTTGGCTTGCGGAGAGCGCGAGCACCGGGACGAGGTGTGGGAGATGGTGGCGCAGGAGGATGGCCCTGGGGCGAACGCCGAGGGCTCGTGCGCCCTCCGTGAAGAGAGCGGCACGGAGCCGCGCGAGCTCGCTCCCGACCACGCGGTACGGCCCGGCCCAGCCCGTGACGAGCAGCGCACAGATGACGACCAGCGCCGACGCATCGGGTCCGCCCAGTACCAAGATGACGAGGACGGCGACGATCGTCGAGGGGACCGCCGAGGAGGCATCGGCCAACGAATCGAAGCCGGCGCGAGCCGCCCCGCTCGCTACGAACGCGAGCGCGGTCCCGACGAACAGTCGTGCCAGCCCGGCGAGTACGACGATCCCGAGCGTCGTCCGAGCGCCGTACAGCACGACGCTCAGCAGGTCGCGTCCGGCCGGATCGGAGCCGAGGAGGAACGGGTCGCCGGGCGGCAGCGGATACGGCGCGCGGTCGGGGACGTTGAGGACGCTGAAGATCGGCTCGTTCGGTGCGATCCGGTCGCCGTAGAAGGCCACGAGGACGAGCAGGCCGCAGAGGAGCAGTCCGACAACGAGCCACGGGTCGAAGCGCCGCATCGTCGGACCGTACCGGCGGCGCGCGCGTCGAGGTTCATGTGGCACCAACAGAGGTCGCCGATGCACCCCTAGCGGCGATAATCGAGCTGCGACGGCCGGGGGGCTAGCTCAGCGGTAGAGCAGGGGACTTTTAATCCCTTGGTCGAGGGTTCGAATCCCTCGCCCCTCACCGCGGAACGAGGAGCGCGTCGCCGGGTACCTGCGGCCCTCGCCAGCCGGCGGCGCGGGCGGCCGCGAGTCGCTCGTCTCGCTCGCGGATCTCCCCGCGCAGGGACGCGACTGCCGCGAGGTCCAACAGCGGCTCGTATGTCTCGTCGCCCTGATCGAGGCGGGCGCGATCGAGTTGCTCGCTCTGCTCCAACGGTCGCGTGTCGCCCGTCGCCGCCGCGAGCACCGTCGACGGCAGGAAGCCGCGCGGCCGGTATCGGGACTCCGGCGCCTCGTGCACCGCTCGCTCCGCGTGTGTCGCGGCGGCCGGCGCGCCAAGCTGGACCTCGAGGTCGGCGAGCTTCACCCAGAAGCGCGCCTCGTCGATCGCGGTGCCGGCGAGCGTGCGGGTCGCGGCCGCTGCCGCGTCCCGGTCGCCGGCCGCGAGGTGCGACCATCCGATGCCGGCACGGGGCGAGCTTGCGGTCGGGAGGAGCTCGGCCGCTCTGCGGTACGACACGAGCGCGCCCGCGGCGTCGCCCGCGGCGAGCGCCGCGTTCCCCGCGTAGAAGTGGGTCCAGCCCGCAGTGGGCGCGATCGCGATCGACCGTGCGAGCAGCGCACGCCCGCCCTCGACGTCGCCGGTGAACCAGGCCGCCCACCCGGCCTGCGCCATCGCCGACGCGTCATCTGGCGCCGACGCGAGGATCCGCAGCTCGACCTCTTGCTGCCGCCGGATCCAGCCTTTGTGGGCGTACGCGGTCGCGAGCGCGCGCAACGCGTTCACGTGATCGTGAAGGTCGACGACCTCGGCGATCGCGACGTCCAGCCATTCGCGGCCGAGCCCGAGGTTGTGCGCGCGGAAGATGTATGCGCGGGCGCGCAGCGCCTTGGCATCGGGTGAGGCGTCGCCTTTGAGCAGGGCCATCGCTTCGTCCACGCGCTCACGGGACGGGGGGTTCGACAGCAGCTCCCGCGCCTGGTCGATCATCGACCGCTAGATGCGCTCGGTGCGATCTTTCGAATGGGGCAGGGTCGGGGCCGGCGTAGCCGGGTCCGACCGAACGAAGGACCGGGCCGCCGGATCGAAGATGTACCGGTACGAGAGCCCCGCGAGTGCCGCGCCGACGAGCGGGCCGATCCAGTAGACGTACCAGTTGTCGAGGAAGCCCGACACGACCGCCGGGCCGAAGTGCCGCGCCGGGTTCATCGCGGCGCCGGTGAGCGGACCGCCGATGAGGATGTCCGCCGCCACGATGAGCCCGATGCCGAAGCCCGCGATCTTCGGGGCGTTCGGCGAGACCGCGGTGCCGAACACCGTCCACACCAGGAACACGGTGAGGACGGCCTCGATGAAGATGCCGAGGCCCGGGCCCACCGCGGGGTCGAGGGTCGGGGTCCCGAGGTGGGTCTTCGTCGCTGCGGCGAGGAACGGCTCGAAGAACGCACGGAGCACGAGGCCCGCGAGCAGCGCGCCGATGAGCTGTGCGGCCCAGTACGTCAGCACGCGCGACCATGGGTGCTTCCGCGCGATCGCGAGCCCGAAGGTGACGGCCGGGTTGAAATGACCGCCGGAGATCGGCCCGAACACGGAGACCGCGATCGCGAGCACGAGACCGTGCGCGAGCGCGATCGACAGCAATGCGGTGGGCGGCGAGCCCGCGACGACGGTCGTCACGATCGCACCCGCGCCGATGACGAAGAACATGAACGTCCCCGCGATCTCCGCGAGCAGCGCGCGGGTGTGCTCGGTCACGGACCGGATGCTAGCGTTCCGATCGGTGAGCGACTTCAAGCCGGTCGAGGCGAACAAGGCCCGCATCCTCTCCATCAAGGTCGCCGCGGATGGGACGACCCTCGACGATGCGAACAGCGAGTGGGTCGAGATCGCGGTGACCGTCGACAGCGACCTCGCGAACTGGCGGGTCCAGCAGCTGCGGCCGCTCTGGAAGGTCGAGATCCCACGGCCGATCGAGTGGGAGTGGCTCTACACGTTCGGCTCGCCCGCGTTCGTCGGAGCGGGAGAGATCTATCGCATCCATTCGGGCTCGCGCATCCGCGCGGCGATGCACCCGCTCGCGGACGACCTCACGTCGGGCCGCAAGCACGTGTACGTCGCGGGGCCGCTCGGAGCGGCGCGGCTGATTTGGGAGCGCGGCGATTACGTCCGTCTCGTGGATGCCTTCGGGACCGTGATCGACGAGGTCATCGTCTGGCCGCCGGAGCCGACGCCCGCGATTACGCCGGCCGGTACTCCTTCGTCTGGAGCGAAAGCTTCCGGATAGCCGCCTCGAGCACCGTGACCCCGATGCCCGGACCGGTCGGCACCTTCATCGTCCCGTCCTTCTCGACTGTGAACGGCTCCCCGATGATCTCCGTCTCGAAGTAGCGCTCCGACGCGCTCACGTCACCCGGCAGGCTGAAGTTCGGCAACGACGCGAGGTGCACGTTGTGCGCGCGGCCGATCCCGAACTCGAGCATCCCGCCGCACCAGACCGGTATCCCGAGGTCCGCGCACACGTCGTGGATGCGCTTCGCCGATGCGTGGCCGCCGACGCGGCCGGCCTTGATGTTGATGATCTTCGTCGCGCCGATCTCGATGGCCTTGCGCGCGTCCTCGCTCGTGTGGATCGACTCGTCGAGGCAGACCGGCGTCGCGATCGCCTTCTGCAGCGTCGCGTGGTCGACGATGTCGTCGTACGCGAGGGGCTGCTCGATCATCATCGGGTGATACGCGTCGATCCGCCGGAAGAGCGGCAGATCGGCGAGGGTGTACGCCGAGTTCGCGTCGAGCATGAACGAGAGCTCGGGGAAGTGATTGCGCACGGCTTCGGCGACGTGTCCGTCGGCGCCCGGCTTGATCTTCAGCTTCACGCGCAGGTAGCCGCCCTTCAATTCGTGCTCGATCGTCTCGATGAGCGACTCGACCGACGGGTGGATGCCGATCGCGACGCCGCAGGGGATCCGGTCGCGCGTCCCGCCGAGAAGCGTCGAGAGCGGCATGCCCGCGCGCTTCGCGAAGAGGTCCCAGGTCGCCATCTCGACCGTCGCCTTCGCCATGCGGTGCTCGCGGATCCAGCCGAGCTTCGCGTCGACATCCGCCGGGCCCGCGAGGTCGATGCCGAGGAGCTGCGGCAGGATGACCTCGTCGAGCGCGTACCAGACCGTCTTCGGCGTCTCGCCCGAGTACCAGGGCTGCTCCGGCGCGACGCTCTCGCCCCAGCCCACCGCGCCTTCGCTCTCGACGCGCGCGAGCACGTGCGTCTGATGGGTTTCGCGCGAGCCGCTCGTCTCGTACGCCCGCTTCAGTGGCAGGCGCACCACGAACAGCTCGACTCTCTCGAGCCTCACTTCGTCTGCGGCTCCTGACCCCGGCGTGGCTGCGGCACCAGCAAGTACGCCCCCCGACCACCTGTTGACCGCAGGAATTCGACGGCAGCGTAGCCCTGGGAGAAGGCGCCTTCGAACGCGCCGCGCGCCGCGATGCGCCACTCGAGCGCGAGCGACGCGTCCTTTCGCTTCAGCGCCTGGAAGTCGCGGGGGATCTCGACGAGCAGATGCGAGTCGCCGGCCGGTGGGTCGAGGAGGGTCGGACGGTCGCCCTCCGCGCGCAGGAGGTAGCGGATCCCCTCGCGCTCGGCGTCGTCGAGCGACGGCGGGCGATCCTCGCCGCGCAGCCGCTTGTACGTGCGATCGTTGCCGATCGCCCACTCGACGTAGAAGCGGTCCGACGGCAATCCGGCGTTCAGCTTGTCGGGCATCGCGCCGTAGAAGTCGCGGTGGTATTCGCGCGCGTACGCGCCGAGCTTGCCGAAGTTGAAGCGCGCGTTGAGCGACTCGAGCGGATCCATCGTCCACGCGACGATCTCGATGCCCTGATCGAGGCAGTGGTCACGCTGCGCTTCTTTGAGCGCGAGAGCGAGGCCCGTGCCGCGATGCTCGTGACGGACCGCGAGCATGTGCGAGTGGTGGCGGAAGTGGTAGTCGTAGATCCCGAGGAAGCCGAAGACGAAGCCCGCGGGACGCGAGTCGCCGTCGACGTAGCCGAGCGCGACGAACCCGCCGTTGTGGACGATCGCGAGCATGAGCTGCGGCGGGACGCTGACGTCGCCGCTCCAGATCTCGTCCTGGATCGGGACCGTGAGCGCACACGCGGCGATATCGGTCGCGGTCTCGACCTTGAATGACACGGCGGGCCAAGTATCGGGCCAGTCAGCGTGTCGGCTATGCTCCCGCCGCATGGCGGAGAGCAACCTCGAATTCCTGAAGCACGTGCAGCTCTTCCAAGACCTCGATCGTCGCTCGCTCGAGGCGATCGCGAACGCTGCCGTCGAGCAGGACTACACCGCGGGCCAGGACATCGTGCGGCAGGGCGACACCGGCGTCGGCGCGTTCATCATCAAGAAGGGCCGCGTCGAGATCGTCCAGGACCGTTCGGGTCACCAGCACAAGGTCGGCGAGCTGAAGCCCGGCGAGGTGTTCGGCGAGATGGCCCTCCTCGACGAGTTCCCGCGCTCCGCGACCTGCCGCGCGATCGAGCCGACGACGTGCCTCGGCATCCAGCGCTGGCACTTCCGCGGGATCCTCGAGAGTCATCCGCAGATCGCCCTCGCGCTCCTCCCCGTGCTCACGAAGCGGATCCGCAACGCCGAGCGTGAGGACGACGCGAGCGCGAAGCACTAGCTCGTGGCCGATCCCCGTATCGCCAGACTGAAGGCCGTCCCACTCTTCGCGCACTGCTCGCAGAAGGAGCTCCAGTTCATCGTCACTCAGGTCGAGGACATGGATTTCCCGGCGGGCAAGGTCCTCTGCGAGGAAGGTCACTACGGCGGCGACTTCTTCATTCTCCTGAGTGGTGGAGCCGAGGTCACCCGCGGCGCGAAGCGTCTCGCGGCGATGGCGCCTGGAGACTTCTTCGGCGAGATCGCGCTCGTCGACGGTGGCAAACGGACCGCGACCGTGACGACGAGTGAGCCAAGCCGGTGCCTCGTGCTCGGGCCTCGCCAGTTCCAGAGCGTGCTGCACCAGGACGCCGAGATCGTGATGAGCGTCATGAAAGCGCTCGCCGTCCGTATCCGCGAGGCCGGAGCCGCGACGGCCGACTAGCGCGCGCCCGGTACGCTCTCGCCCATGCCCGGCATCGTCGAGTGCGTTCCGAATGTCAGTGAAGGGCGACGGATCGACGTCATCGACGGCCTCGCGCGCGTCATCAGCGCGACGGTCGGCGTGCGACTCCTCGACCGGACGAGCGATCCCGATCACAACCGTTCGGTGTTCACGTTCGCGGGCGAGCTCGACGCGGTCGAGCGCGCCGCGCTCGCGCTCATCGACGCGACGTACAAGGCCGTCGACATGCGCGGCCACAAGGGCGAGCATCCTCGCCTCGGCGCGGTCGATGTCGTGCCGTTCGTCCCGCTCGCCGGCGTCACGATGGCCGAGTGCGTCGCGCTGGCGCACCGCGTCGGGGCGGCAGTCGCGGCGGCGCATCACGTGCCGGTCTTCTACTACGCGAACGCCGCGACGCGGCCCGATCGCGTCCGGCTGCCGGATATCCGCAAGCCCGAGTACGAAGGGCTGGCCGCGTTCCTCGAAACGACCCACGTCCCCGACGCGGGACCGCGGACGCTCCACCCGTCGGCGGGCGCGATCGTCATCGGCGCGCGGCCGCCGCTCATCGCGTTCAACATCGAGCTCGACACGACGGATCTGAAGCTCGTGCAGCGCATCGCGAAAGAGATCCGCGAATCGTCGGGCGGCCTGCCGGCGATCCAGGCCAAGGGCTTCATGCTCTCCGACCCGCCGCGCGCTCAGGTCTCGATGAACCTCCTCGACCACACCGTGACCTCGCTCCCGCGCGTCTGGCAGGAGGTCGAGTCGCGTGCGGCCGCCGCCGGTGTGCGCGTCCTGCGCGGCGAGCTCATCGGCCTCCTGCCGCTCGATGCCGCCCTCGCGGCCGCCGCCAGTGCGCTCAAGCTCGACGACCTCGTTCGCGACCGGGTCATCGAAGCGCGCTTCCTCGAGTGATGAGCCTCGCGTGAGCGTGGAGCGGCCGCAGGCCGACCTCCTCGTGCGCGGCGCGCGGCTCCTCACGTTGACGCCGTTCCGCGTCGAGCAGCCGCGCGTCGGCCCGGCCGCCGGTGACGTCGGCGCGGTCGACGATGGCTGGCTCGCCGCGCGCGACGGCGCGATCGTCGCGACCGGCCACGGCGAGGGCTGGCAGCAGTTCGACCTCACCGCCGGCGCGATCGAGCGGCAGGTCGGCGGTCGCGTCGTGCTGCCCGGCTTCGTCGATCCGCACACGCACCTCTGTTACGCGGGAGAGCGGTGGGACGAGTTCACGTCGCGGCAGAGCGGCGCCGACTACCTCGCGGTCCTCGAGCGCGGCGGTGGCATCCACGCCACCGTGCGCGCGACCCGTGAGGCGCCCGACGACACGCTGCTCGCGCTCACGCGGGCGCGGCTCGCGCGCGCGGTCGCGCTCGGGACGACCACGATCGAGATCAAGAGCGGGTATGGGCTCGATCCCGACGAGGAGCTTCGCCAGCTCCGGCTCATCGCGCGCATCCGCACCGAATCCGCGATCGACGTCGCGGTCACGTACCTCGCGCTGCACGCGATGCCGCGCGGGATGGAGCGGCGCGAGTTCCTGAAGGCCGCGGAGGCGATGGTCGGGACCGTCGCGACCGAGCACGTCGCCGAGGCCGTCGACGGGTTCATCGAGAAGGGCGTGTTCGAGCCCGAGGAGTCGCGGCCGATCTTCAAGGCCGCGCAAGCCGCGGGCCTCGCGATCACGATGCACGCGGATCAGCTTCACGACGTGAACGCCGCCGCGTTCGCGGCGCGGCTCCAAGCGCGCTCGGCCGATCATCTCGCGAACGTGTCCGCTGACGGGATGCGCGTGCTCGAACGGATCGGCCACACGGTCGCGGTGCTGCTTCCGGGCAGCGCGTTCTTCGTCGGCTACCCGCCGCCCGACGCGCGCCGCTTCCTCGCCGCGCGCGTGCCGGTCGCGCTCGCGACCGACCACAATCCCGGGACCTCGCCGCTCGAGGGGATGCCGACCGCGATCGCGCTCGCGGTCACGCTCTGCCACCTCACGCCGCACGAGGCCATCGTCGCCGCGACGATCAACGCCGCGCACGCGCTCGGCCGCGGCTCCCGGACCGGCGCGCTCGTCGCCGGCCGCCGTGCGGACCTCGTGATCCTCGAGACCGACGACGAGCGCGACCTCTGCTACCGGCTCGGTGCACCATTGGTGCGCGAGGTGTACGCGGGCGGCAGGAGAGTGGCATGAGCTCGACCAACCGTTTCCCGTGGTGGCTCGGCGGTGTCGTGATCGGCGCGCTGCTGGGCGGGCTGTTCGCGTCGCTCGGTGGCATCGTTCTCGGCCTCGTGTTCGTGCTCCCGTTCGCTGCAGCTCGCGGTCGGGCGGGTGCGGCGATCGCAGGCGCCCTCCTCGGGGCGGGTCTGGCAGCGATCGTGGTGCATGGGATCGCGTCGGACCTCAACACCGCAGCCGCGGCGCTCACGCTCGCCGCCGGCCTCTTCTTGTCAGCGGTCGCCCTGACGAAGCCTTAAGCCGGGACGAGCACCCCATCCTTGACGACGAACCGCTTCGTCGTCGGGACGGACGGCGCGACGGTGAACGCTTCGCCCGCGCGACGGTCCAGGTAGTCGATCACGAGGGTCTTGCCGTCGAGCTTCACGGCCTGCCCGGACACGCGGTCGCCGATGAGCACCGTGTTGGTCGCCTTCGCGCCGATCGTCGCGTTGAGCACGACGGCCACGTAGGTGAACGATCCGCTGCCGCCCGGCTCGTGCACGAGGACCACGGCGACGTCGTCGCGCCCGTCGCCGTCGATGTCGCCGACGGCCTTTTGGGTCAGCGTCGTAACGGCTTTCGCCGCCGAGCCCGGCGCCACCGGTGCCTCGGCGCGGCCGTTCGCGAGGGTGACCGAGGTCTTCTCGATCACATAGGACGTGTTGGCGGCGTCGGGAGGCGGCGCGGCGGTGCCGCACGCCGCGAGCGCGAGGACGACCGCGAGCGAGATCCGTCGCATGGACGCATCGTAGGCTCCGTTACGCTTACCGCGCGGCGTGCACTACCGATAAGAGGAGGCGCGACCACGTGGCCGACCAACGCGTCGCCATCTACCCGGGCTCGTTCGATCCGCCGACGAACGGCCATCTCGATATCGTCGACCGCGGCTCGCGGCTGTTCGACCGCGTCGTCATCGGCGTAGGGCGCAACCTCAGCAAGAAGACCGTGTTCACCGCGGAGGAGCGCGTCGCCCTCATGCAGGAGGCCTGCGCCAAGCTCAAGAACGTCGAGGTCCGCACGTTCGACAGCCTGCAGGTCGAGTTCGCGCGCGAGGTCGGCGCCACCTTCATCATCCGCGGGATCCGCGCGCTCTCGGACTTCGAGTTCGAGTTCGAGATGGCGAACATGAACCGCCGTCTCGCCGAGGACCTCGAGATGGTGTTCCTCATGACCGCGCCCGAGTACCTCTTCGTCTCGGCGTCCCGGGTGAAGGAGCTTGCGTCGTTCGGCGCGCCGGTGGACGGGCTCGTGCCGGCGAACGTGGCGAAGGCGCTCGCGAAGAAGGCGAAGCCGGGCTTGCGCACCGGGGCGACCGAGTCCACGGACTAACGTGAGCGAGGAGCGGCTCTGCCGCGACGAGCGAACTCGACCAGCCATGAGCGTGTCTCCGCGGCGAAGCCGCGAGATTGAGCAGGACTGACGTTGGCGACGCTCCTCGCGATCGACGCGGGCAACACGAACGTCGTCATCGGCGCATACCGCGGCGCCGAGCTCCTTGCGACGTGGCGCACGGCGACCGACCACGACCGGACCGAGGATGAGCTCGCGGTCACGCTCGACGCGCTGCTCGGGCAGGAGGACCTCTCGCTCGGTTCGATGGACGCACTCGTGCTCGGCAGCGTCGTGCCGCCCCTCACCCAAGCGTTCACGCGCCTCGCGGACCGCTACCTCGAAGGGAAGGCCGTCGTCATCGGGCCCGGCGTGAAGACGGGCGTCCGTCTTCGGGTCGACAATCCGTCCGAGGTCGGGGCGGACCGCATCGCGAACACGCTCGCCGCGCACCGTCGATATGGCGGGCCGCTCGTGGTCGTCGACTTCGGCACGACGACGAACTTCGATGTGGTGAGCGCCGACGGTGACTTCCTCGGCGGTGCCTTCGCCCCGGGCCTCGAGGTATCCGCCGAGACGCTCTTCTCTCGCGCCTCGCGGCTCTTCGCCGTAAGCCTCGTCGCGCCGAAGGACGCGATCGGAAAGAACACCGCCGACTGTCTCCGCAGCGGGATCATGTTCGGCTACGTCGGGCTCGTCGACGGGCTCCTGACGCGGATCCTCGCCGAGCTGCCGGGCGGCACCGCGAAGGTCATCGGGACCGGCGGTCTGGCCTCGACGATCGCGCCGCTCACGACGAGGATCGAGCGCGTCGACGACGACCTCACGCTCGAAGGACTGCGGCTCCTCTGGGAGCTGAACGCGGCATGAACTTCAGTGGCAAGTTCATCGTGCTGGCGGTCACCGGATCGATCGCCGTGTACAAGGTCGTCGAGCTCGCGCGCCGGCTGACCCAGGCCGGCGCGACCGTGCAGGTCGTCATGACCCCGGGCGCGACGCAGTTCGTGCAGCCGCTCACGTTCCAGGCGCTCACCTACCGGCCGGTCGAGGTCGAGATGTTCGGCACCTTCGACGACCGCGCGGCGGGGCACGTCGCGATGGGGCAGCAGGCCGACGTCGTCGTGATCGCGCCCGCGACGGCTCACACGATCGCGCGCCTGGCGAACGGCTTCGCCGACGACCTCATCGGCACGACCGTGCTCGCCGCGCACGCGCCCCTCGTCATCGCGCCGGCGATGGAGACGCACATGTGGTCCAACCCCGCGACGCAGGCGAACATCGAAGTCCTCCGCGAGCGCGGCGCCGCGATCGTCGAGCCCGAGAGCGGGGAGCTCGCGTCGGGGCAGGTCGGCCAGGGCCGGCTCGCGTCCCTCGAGGCGATCAGCGGTGCGATCGAGAACGCCCTCGCGACCTCATCGGCGCTCGCGGGGAAACGCGTCGTCGTCACCGCCGGCCCGACGCTCGAGCCGATCGATCCGGTGCGCGTCGTGACGAACCGCTCGAGCGGAAAGATGGGCTACGCGATCGCCGAGGCCGCGCGTCGCGCCGGCGCGGACGTGCGGCTCATCACCGGGCCCACGGCGCTGCGCGCGCCGGTCGGTGTCTCGATGGTGCGCATCGAGACCGCGAGCGAGCTCTCCGACGCGGTCCTCGCGGCGCTCCCCGGCGCCGACGCGGTGATCATGGCCGCGGCGATCGCCGACTACCGGCCCGCGACGCCGTCGTACGAGAAGCTCAAGAAGCGCGATCAGGGCGACGAGCTGTCGCTCACGCTCGTCCGCAACCCCGACGTGCTCGAAGCGATCGTCGCGAAGCGAGATGCGCGCACGCTCGTCGTCGGCTTCAAGGCGGAGACCGGCGACGCGGTCGCGGAGGCGACGCGGATGCTGCGCGAGAAGAAGCTCGACCTCGTCGTCGCCAACGACGTGACCGCCGCCGGCTCCGAGTTCGGCAGCGAGACCGATCAGGTGACGCTCGTGAGCGCCGACGGCGCCGAGGCCCTGCCGCTTTTGGCGAAGCGCGAGGTCGCGCGGCGGCTCATCGCGAAGATCGCGGAGCGCCTCGCGCGCTAACGTTCCCGCGTGGCGATCGGCTGGTGCACCTTCGACTGCTACGGCACCCTCATCGACTGGGAGGGCGGCGTCACCGACGCGCTCCTCCCGCTCCTCGACCGATCGATCGACCGGGACGCACTCGCGAGGGAGTACATCGAGACCGAGGCGATGGTCGAGAGCGGCCAATACCTCCGGTACCGCGACGTGCTCGATCGCGCGGGGCGCGCGCTACTTCTGGCGCACGGGGTCGACCGGAAGTCGCCGCTGCCGGCGTCGCTGCCCTCGTGGCGCGCGTTCCTCGAGGTTCCGGGCGCACTCCGTGCCCTCCAGCAGGCGGGCAAGCGCATCGCGATCCTGTCGAACGTCGACCGGGACCTCATCGCGACGTCCATCCCGAAGCTCGGGATCACCCCGGATCTCGTCGTGACGGCCGAGGATGTCGGCAGCTACAAGCCGGCGTATGGGCACTGGATGCGGTTCGAGGAACAGACCGGCGCATCGACCGCCGACACCGTCCACATCGGCGCCAGCCAGTACCACGACATGGTCCCTGCCGCGGCGCTCGGCTACCGCACTGTGTTCATCGACCGGCACGGCGAGCCGCTTACATCATCGCCGACCCGAGTGCTTCGGAACCTCTCCGGTCTCCCGCGCGCCATCGCCGACCTCGAGTGAAGGTCCCTCTCCTCCTCGAGCCCCTGCGCCATCGCGATTTCCGGCTGCTCTGGGCCGGCCAGGGGGTCTCGCTCATCGGGAACTTCGTCTTTGGCGTCGCGCTCCCGTTCCAGTTCTTCGCGCTCGGTGCGAGCGCCATCCAGCTCGGGACGAGCTTCGCGATCGCGACAGCGACGCAGCTCGTGTTCCTCCTGTACGGCGGCGTGATCGTCGATCGCGTGCCGCGGCGGCGCGTGATCCTCATCAGCGACCTCGCAAGCGGTCTCGTCGTCGGGACGATCGGCCTCCTGAGCGTCAACGGCCTGCTTCGGGTCGAGCACCTCTACGTCGGCGCGGTGTTCTTCGGAGCGGCGGCCGCGTTCTTCATGCCCGCGATCGGCGCGATCATCCCCGAGCTCGTGCCCTCGGACGTGCTCGTGCAGGGGAACGCGCTCCGCGGGATGTCGCGTCAGGGCGCGCGGATCGTCGGGCCGGCGATCGGAGGGCTCCTCGTAGTCGGGGCCGGTTCGGGCTGGGCGTTCCTCTTCGACGCCGCCACGTTCTTCGTGAGCTTCGCGGCGCTCCTCGCGACGCAGCGGCCGAAGGCCGAGGTCCGAATACGGCGCTCGGTCCTGACAGAGATCCGTGAAGGCCTCGCGTTCACGTTCTCACTGCCGTGGCTCTGGATCACGATCGCGCTGTTCGCGTTCATCAACGCCGCGTACTCGGGTCCGCTGAGCGTCGGTCTCCCCATCCTCGTCCGCGACGTGATCAAGGGCGATGCGACGGTCTTCGGGCTGATCACCGCGGCGGCTGCGGTCGGCGAGATCGTTGGCGGGATCTTCGTCGCGCAGGTGCGCATTCACCGCAACGGCATCGCGATGTACGCGTTCTCGGGCATCGGCGCGCTCTCGATCGCGGGATTCGGCCTCGTGCCAGTGCTGCCCGCGCCATTCCTCTGTGCCGCGGGGATCGGCTTCTCGCTCTCGGGATTCGGGACCCTCTGGGAGACCGCGGTCCAGAAGAACGTGCCTCGCGACCTCCTCGGTCGTGTCGGCAGCGTCGACTGGTTCGGCTCGTTTCTCATGGGGCCGATCGCGCCGGTCGTCGCGGGCGTGCTCATCCAGTCGTACGGGCCGCAGCCGGTGTTCATCGGTGGTGGTGCCTTGGCGGTCGGGCTCTCGCTCGGCGCACTGCTCGTGCCCTCGATCCGCCACCTTCGCGCGTGAGCTGAGCACTTACCCTTATGTAGTGACAGCCCGTAACGACATCCGCAACGTCGCGATCATCGCTCATGTCGACCACGGCAAGACGACGCTCGTCGACGCGATGCTCAAGCAGAGCCACATCTTCCGCGAGAACCAGCAGGTCGCCGAGCGCGTGATGGACAGCAACGCCCTCGAGCGTGAGCGCGGGATCACGATCATGGCGAAGAACACGGCCATCGTGTACCGCGGGACGAAGATCAACATCGTCGACACGCCCGGGCACGCCGACTTCGGCGGCGAGGTCGAGCGCGTCATGAACATGGTCGACGGCGTCCTGCTCCTCGTGGACGCGGTCGACGGCCCGATGCCGCAAACGAAGTTCGTCCTCCGCCAGGCGCTCCAGCGCGGGCACCGCGCGATCCTCGTCGTGAACAAGGTCGACCGTCCGAACGCGCGCCCGAACCATGTGCTCAACGAGACCTTCGACCTCTTCCTCGACCTCGGCGCGACCGAGAAGCAGGCGGAGTTCGAGACCGTGTACACGAACGCGCTGATCGGCGGCGCGAGCACGGACCACCGCAAGCCGGGCACGACGCTCGAGCCGCTGTTCGAGGCGATCGTCAACGAAGTCCCGCCGCCGGACGTCGATCCCGACGGACCGACGCAGCTCCTCGTCACGATGACGACGCTCGACGACTACAAAGGGAAGATCGTCCTCGGGCGGCTGCAGAGCGGCCGCGTGAAGCGCGGCCAGTCGGTGGTACGGATCGACCACGACGGCAACGTCCAGACCCCGACGAAGATCACCGCGGTCTTCACGTTCAGCGGGCTGGACCGCGCGGAGGTCGAGTCGGTCGAGGCCGGGGAGATCGTCGCGATCGCCGGCGTGGGTGACGCCATCATCGGCGAGACGATCGCCGACGCCGCCGACCCGCGGCCGCTGCCGCCGATCCGCGTCGAGGAGCCGACGCTCCGGATGTCGTTCAAGGTGAACGACTCGCCGTTCGCCGGCCGCGAGGGCACGTATGTCACGAGTCGAAAGATCAGAGAGCGCTTGTACGGCGAGCTCGACCGCGACGTCGCGCTGAAGGTCGAGGACACCGACTCTCCGGACACGCTCCTCGTGTCGGGCCGCGGCGAGCTCCACCTCGCGATCCTCGTCGAGAACATGCGCCGCGAGGGCTACGAGTTCCAGGTCTCGAAGCCCGAGGTCATCAGCAAGATCGTGAACGGCGAGACCCACGAGCCGTACGAGCAGCTCGAGGTCGAGGTGTCGCAGGAGGGGCTCGGCGCGGTCGTCGAGCTCGTCGGCCAGCGTCGCGGGATCCTGCAGGACATGAAGTACCGCGAGGACGGCAGCGTGCACTGCGTGTACAAGGTGCCGACCCGCGGGCTCCTCGGGTTCCGCCAGGCGTTCCTTACGAACACGCGCGGCCAGGGCGTGATGAATACCCTCTTCGCCGGATACGGTCCGTATGCCGGGCCGATCGCGACGCGCGAGTTCGGCTCGCTCATCGCGTTCGAGGCGGGGGAGACGAGCACGTTCGGCCTCGCCGCCTCGCAGGACCGCGGGACGCTCTTCATCGGGCCTGGCGTCGAGGTGTACGAGGGGATGATCGTCGGCCAGCACATCCGCGAGCGCGACCTCGAGATCAACGTCTGCCGCAAGAAGCACCTCACGAACATGCGGAGCAGCAACTCCGACATCGCGGCGAAGCTCGATGGCATCCGCACGCTCTCGCTCGACGATGCGATCGAGTTCATCGCCGACGACGAGCTGCTCGAGGTGACCCCGAAGGCCTTCCGCTTGCGCAAGCGCGTCCTCGCGAAGCAGGACCGCGACCGCGCCTTCGGTCAGATGAAGAAGCAGGCCGCCGCCGTCAGCTAGTGGCCGACTGCACCTTTTGCCGTATCGAGAGCGGCGCGCTGCCGGCCGAACTCGTCTACCAGGACGACGACATCATCGCGTTCAAGGACATCGCGCCGCGCGCGCCGTTCCACGTGCTGGTCGTCCCGCGGAAGCACATCGCCTCGATCGCCGAGACCGACGACGAGCAACTCCTCGGGCATCTCGTGCGGGTGGCAGCGCGGCTCGCGAAGGACGCCGGCTTCGGAGAACGCGGCTTCCGGGTGCAGGCGAACACCGGTCCCGAAGGCGGGCAGGACGTCTTCCACCTGCATTGGCACGTGTACGCCGGCAGGCCGTTGCCGCCGCTCCCGCGCGTCTAGCGGTCCGCGCGCTCCCGATACGACGGCACGCTGATCATCGGTGGCCGCTCCACGACGCCGATGTCCTGTACGTCGAGGTGGAACCCTTCGGCGGTCGGCGAGATCAGCTTCATCGTGAGGTTCGCGTCGTCGAGGAGGCTCTCGCCCCGGCCGTCGCCAAGGCGCTTCATCGCGACCTGGAGGATCTCGAACGAGGTCTTCGACAGGTTGAGGAGCGACTGGTTGCGGTGGATCCGCTGCTTCATGTCCACCTGCGCGATGGACTTGAGGCCCGCCGTCCGGAGCACATCGATGAGCAGGCCGGTCTCGACGCCGTAGAGGTCGAAGAACGGGAGCCGCTCGAGGAGTGACCGGCGCCCGCCCTGCTCTCCCGAGAGCGGCTGGATGATCCCCGAGAGCTCGGGGAAGAAGAGGTTGAGGATCGGCCGCGCCGCGAGCTCGGTCACGCGCCCGCCGCCTGTGGCCTGCAGCTCGCCGCCGATGTTCAGCGGTCGCCGGTAGAACGCCTTCACGAACGCGATCTCCGGCCGGAACAGCAGCGGCCCGATGAGTCCGTAGACGAACTTCGGGTGGAACCGCGAGATGTCGGTGTCGACCCACAGCACGAGATCGCCGGTCGTGACCGCGAGGCTCTTCCAGAGCGCTTCGCCCTTCCCGCGCCCGGGGCCGATCTCCGGGAGCACCTCCTGATGGATGTGCACCGGCACGCCGAGGTCGCGCGCGATGTCGCGGGTCCGGTCGGTCGAGTCCGAGTCGATGACGACGAGCTCGTCGACGAGCGGGTACCGCTCCATGAGCCGGCCCTTGATCACCTGGATGACCCGGCCGATCGTCGCCTCCTCGTTCAGCGTCGGGAGCGCCACCGAGATGCGGACGTCGTGCTTGCGCTTCTGCGCCACGAGCGCCGAGAGGTCGGCGAACTCCGCGCTGGTGAAGGTGTTCTCGACGAACCACTTGTCCACGATCTCGCCGATCGCAGCGCTCCGCCCGGCGCGATCCGTCGGGAGCGCGGGCGGCGAGAGGAACACGCTCGACGCGACGGGCGTGCGGGTGCGCACGATGATCGCGGCCTTCGCGTCGGTGATGATCCGCTGGCCGATCGCGGCGAGCGGCTCGGGGCCGCCGCTCGCGCCGAAGACGACGAGATCGTGGCGCTCGAGCTCATCTGCCACGATCGGCTCGGCCTCGCCGACGCGGGTGAGCAGCTGGTCGACGCGCTCGTCGAACGCGCGCTCGCCGACGAGCTGGTAGAGGGTCGCCGCGGCCCGTCGCGACGTGCGGTCCTCGGGCGCGACGTGGAGCAGGGTGACGCTCCCCTTGCGAGCCCGCGCGAGATCGACCCCGATCCGCGCCGCGAGCTCGGCGTACCGGCCACCGCGGACCGGCACGAGGATGCGCCTGGCGCGGAAGGCGGGCCCCTTCACGATCGCGAGGTCGCACGGCGGATCGTTGAGGATGTCCTCGATCGTCGTCCCGAGGATGTCCCAGCCTGGCCGGCGCCATCCGATGATGAGGAGGTCGGGGTGCTCGTCGCGGGCCGCCTCGGCGATCGCGGCCCATCCCTGCCGGGCGACCGTCACGAGCGGGCGGATCTCGCGCGGCGCCGCGAGCGCCGCGAGCTCGCGGCGTCTCGCGCGCGCCTGCGGCTGGGCCGACGCGAGCGTCTCGCCCTCGGGCACCTCGATGACCGAGGCGACGAGGATCTCGCCCTGTTCGCCGGCCAGCGCGGCGGCGACCTCGATCAGCCCGCGATCGCGGGCCGGATCGACGATCGTGACGAGGCACTTCATCCCGTGGCTTCCCTCCGTTCTGCCCGTTCTCCCCCTTCTCCATGGATCGCGGGTAGCACGAGTTCGGCCAGGATCCGCGGCCACTCGTTCTGACGGGCGCGGCGGTGCTGCCGCGCGATCGGCAGCGTGGTCAGCTTGTCGTCGATCGCGAGGGCCCACGCCGCGCCGTCGGCCGTGAGCGGCACGTACGTGGCCTCGTCGCCACCGTTCTCGCGCAGCGCCGGGATGTCGGTGCAGATGATCGGCAGGCGCCGCAGCCCGGCCTCGAGCATCGGGAGGCCGAACCCCTCGTTCGCCGACGGGAGCACGAGCGCGTCCGCGAGGCCGTACAGGTCGGCGAGCTCGCGCACACCGATCTTCACGTGTTCGCTGTGCAGCAGATGCACGCCGGGACCCGCACGGGCCGCGAGCTCCTTCTCGTACGAGACGTTCGTCGGGTTGTGCGCCCCCGGGCCGCCGGTCACGACGAGCGCGGCCTTCGGGTAACGCGTGCGCAGGGCGGCGAGCGCGTCGATGGCGATCTCGATGCGCTTGCGCCTGGTCATCCGGACCGGGAGGAGCAGGAGCGGGTCGGCGTCGAAGAGCTCGAGCTTCGTCGCGAGCCGATTCCCCGTCGTCGACAGGCCGAGCACCGCGGCGCGGTCGACGCCGTTCGGGACGATCGCGATCTTGCCGAGGGGGAGCCCGGTGAGGGCGCTCAGCTCGGTCGCGGACTTCTTCGAGATCGCGACGTAAGTCACGCCCGGCGCGGCGGTCGCGAAGAGCGACCACGGCCGGCCCTCGTGGCGCTGTCCTTTGTATTGCACGTCGGTCCAGGCCAGGTCGTGGGTCCAGGCGACGAACACACCCGGACGCGCCGCGGCGAGCGCGAAGAGCGCCTCGGTGAACGCGGCGTTCAGGTGGAGGGTGAAGACGTTGTGGACGACGATGCGGTCGGCGCGCTTGAGGACGGGCCGCAGCTTCCGCTCGATCGTCGCCGCGAGGAGCGCGTGCTGCGGCGTGACCTCGCCGCGCGCGAGCGCCGCGCGATCGCGCAGCACCGCCGGGAACTGCGAGTCGAGCTCGGGGATCCGGATGAGCTTGACGCCCGGCGCCGTCCCGCGGCCGGCAACGATCGTCACGTCGTCGCCGGCGTCTCGCGCGGCGCGCGCGTGGATCCCCATGACGTGCTCGACGCCTCCGAGGATCGAAGGCGCCGTGTAATGCAGGAAGAGGACGCGCCGTCTCTTGCGGCTCATCCGAGCGCTGGTGCCGGCGCGCGTGAGACACGCGAGCCGCCGCCGGTCACGGCCACGCTGCGTCCGGAGCGACGGACGCGGAACGAGATGACCGAGTCGTACGCCCGCAGGTGCTGCACCTCGATGCGGTCGAGCCACACCGGGAGCGCGGGATCGACGATGATCCGCCGCCGCTCGAGATCGGGCTCGAGCCCGAGGAGCGACCGCAGGCAGAGGAACACCATGCCCGCCGACCACGCCTGCGGGATGCACGACACGAGGTAGTCGGCCGGGCGCGATGAGAAGCGCAGATCCCGCTGGAAGCCGCAGAACAGCTCCGGGACGCGCGCGTTCGGGAACCGCTTCCCGGCCTCGATGAGCGCCTCGACGATCGCGTTCGCCTCCTCGCGGAAGCCGTAGCGCACGAAACCCTGCGCGATGAGCGAGTTGTCGTGTGGCCACACCGAGCCGTTGTGGTAGCTCATCGGGTTGTAGGTCGTGTACGTGCTCGAGAGCGTGCGCACGCCCCAGCCGCTGAACATGTCGGGGGCCATGAGCCGTTCCGCGACGCGCCGCGCCCGATCCGGACTAGAGATCCCGGCCCAGAGCGCGTGCCCCGCGTTGCTCGTCACCGCCGGCACCTGCTGCTTGTTCCCGTCGAGCGCCTGCGCGTAGCAACCCTCGTTCTCCATCCAGAAGTCGCGCTCGAACCGCTCGGCGAGCGCCGCTGCCTCCGCCCGCAACGTCGCGGCGCGCTCGACCTCGCCATCCAACGCGTAGAGGTCCGCGAGCCCGCGCTTCGCCGCGAAGACGTACGCCTGCGCCTCGACGAGCGCGGCCGGAAGCGCCGACGGCTTCCCGTCGAGATCGGAGAGCGAGTTCGCCGAATCCTTCCAGCCGTGGTTGCGCAGATCGCTCGGGCTCGCGCCGTACTCGATGTACCCGTCGTGGTCCTGGTCGCCGTACGTGTCGCACCAGGTCAGCGCGCGCTCCGCCGCCGGCAGGAGCTCGCGCCACAGCGCGCGATCGCCGGTCCATTTCACCGTCTCGGCGAAGAGCATCACGAAGAGCGGCGTCGCGTCGACGGTCCCGTAGTACGGGCGGTGCGGCACTTCCCCGAGCCGCGCGAGCTCGCCGCGCCTGAGCTCGTGGAAGATCTTGCCGGGTTCCTCCTCGGTGAACGTCTCGACCTTGGTGCCCTGATGCCGCGCGAGCAGGCGCAACGTGCCGCGCGCGATATCCGGATTCCACCCGAGCGTCTGGTACGCCGCGATGATCCCGTCGCGCCCGAACGGCACCGCGTACCACGGGATCCCCGCCGTCACGAACAAGCCCGTCTCCTCGACGTCGATGAGGGCCCGGAGGTCGAGCGCGCTGCGGAGGATGAGCTCCTCGTCGAGCGACTCCGAGCTCGTGGAGTAGTCGGCGCACGTCCGGAGGAATCGCCGGTACCTCGCGTTCAGGGCGTCGAGCGCCTCGTCGAAGTCGCGTGGCGCGGGTGCGGCGCCCGCGCCGTCCTCGCGCGGCAGGATCGCGAGCTCGTACGTGACGATCTCCTGCGGCGCCAGCTCGCGCTCGAGCACGAACGTGCGGCCCTCGACGCGGTCCGGCGCCGGCCGCATCGTGACGTCCGTGGTCCGTCGTACCCCGTCGCGGCCCAGGCGGTGGAAGCGGATCCCGTTCGGGATGACCTCGTGCGGCGTGGCCTCGGCCGTCTTCGGCAGTCCGCGATAGCCCCGCACCGCGAACATGTCGCGGAATGAGACGTCGAATTCCAGCTCGATGCGAAGGCGCACCTTCCCCGGATTGCAGTTCAGGATGCCGACGCGCTCGCGGAGCCCGTCGGCGAGGAACCGGGTGCGCCGTACCGAGAGGGACTGCGACGGCAGGATCGTCCCGTCGTCGAGCGTGGCCGGACGGTTCGCGAGCTGGAAGGCGCCGACGTAGCTCTGCTCGGTGTTCGCGGAGAGGAGCGCCGGTGGCTGGCCGTTGATCCGGAGCGCGAAGCCCGAGAGGAACTGGGTGTCGTGGTAATAGAGCCCGAGCGGCGACGTCTCGCCGATGGGCAGGCTGCCGTCCTCGTCGGTGACGAGGACGAGGCCGTCCTCTTTCATGGAGACGCTCACCAGCGGTCGATCAACGCTTTCTTCGACTCCTCAAAGGTCGCCGCTTGCCGTTCGACGAGGGCCTCGGCGGCTTGGGTGTCCAAGTCACGCGCTTCGGCGATGAAGCTCGCGACCCGCGCGAAGTAGAGCGGGACGAGTGCGCCGACGTACCGCTGCGTCTCCTCGGGCTTGCGCTTTGCCGCGAGGAGGACGTCGTAGACGGTCCGCGCCCACGCGGCGTCGTCCATCCGGCGGGGGACCGGGCGCGAGAGGATCTCGTCCCACAGGCCCTGATACTCCACGCGGCCGGCGGCGAACTTCCGCTCGAGGACCTCGACGCTCGCGTTCACTGCCTCCGGCTCGACCGGATCGATCGAACCGACGATCGTGACCGGCCTCGAGCCGCGAACGTCCATCCATCTCTCCGGATTCGCGACCGCGAGGCGGAACAGCGTGCTCACCACCTGCGTGAACATCGGCGCCAGGTCCGCCCCGGGATCCTTCGGGTCGTGGATCTTCGCGCCGAGGAATGCCTGCGCGATCCGCCTCCCGCGAACGAGCGCGGTCGTGGTCATGTAGATGTCGATCCCGAACCGAGCGACGTCCGTGTCCCACACGTCCGTGCCACCGAACGCCGCGCCGTCGAGGAAGTCGCGCGCGAGCTCCGGACCGAACCCGAACTCGCCGCCGATCGGTTGCCGCAGGCGGAGCCCGTACAGGGCTCGCGTGAGCGGGTACGCCACGTTATTCGTGATCGTGCCGTCGAACTTGTGCCGCGCGTAGAGCGGCGTGACGTATTCGGCCGTCCCACTCTTGAGCGGGGAGATCAGTCGGCCGATCCATTCGGGCGTGATGCTGCGCAGGTCGCTGTCGACGACGGCGCACGCCTCGACACCGAGCTGCGTCGCGACCTCGAAGATCGCGCGGAACGCGGAGCCCTTGCCGGGCGGACCGACGTACGCGCCGGCGATCGTGGGGACGCCGTCCGTCGAAGACAGGATGACGTCGCTGGTGCCGTCGCGCGAGCCGCCGTCCGCGTTGACGATGACCGCGCTCGTGCCTGGGAAATGCGTGCGCAGTCCCGCGGCGACCGTCCGGGCGACATGGCCGACCGTCGTCGCGTTGTTGAAGCTCGGGATACCGACGAGCAGATCGGCGCTTCCGACGCGCGCGATCCCGTCGCGGAGCCTGTCGTCGAGCGCAGACGACGTCTGGGTCTGGCGCATGGGCGTCTCCCTGCCGCTGTTCTTCCCGGCCCGCCCTGCTTCCTCAAGCCCGATGATACGGGCGTGCTGGATGCGATCGACGCATATGTCCTGCCAGTGCTCGAACACGCCTATGCGACGCTCGGATACCTGGGCGTCGTCGTCGCCATGACCATCGAGAGTGCCGCGATCCCGGTCCCGAGCGAGCTGATCCTGCCGCTCGCGGGCTTCTCGGTCGCGCGCGGCCTGCCCGAGCCGCTCACGGGCGCGGCCTGGACGTACTGGGGCGCGGTGATCGCGGGCGTCGTCGGGAACACGACCGGGGCGCTGATCGGCTACGCGCTCGGCGCGTACGGCGGCCGGCCGATCCTCGAGCGGTACGGGAAGTACGTCCTCATCTCGATGCACGACCTCGACCTCGCGGAGCGTCACTTCGCGCGGTGGGGCGACATCACGGTGCTCGTCTCGCGGATGCTCCCGATCGTGCGCACCTTCATCTCGATCCCCGCGGGGATCGCGCGCATGCCGCTCTGGCGCTTCGTCGCGTTCTCGGTGCTCGGCGCGATCCCCTGGGTGATGCTCCTCGTCTGGGGTGGCGTCGTCCTCGGCGACCACTGGGTCGACATCAAGCGCTCCTTCGCGGGTCTCGACTACCTCGTGGCCGCCGCCATCCTCGGAGCGATCGCGCTGTTCGTCTGGCGACACGTCCGCGCGCGCTGATGGATCAGCTCCTCGGGTTCGACGAGCGGCTCTATCTCGCGATCCTCGCGGCCCGCACGCAGCTCATCGGGGTCATCGCCGTGATCGTCACGTTCGCGAACTTCCAGGGCCTCGTGTGGTGGATCCTCGGCGGCGCGCTCATGCGCAACCGCGGCTCGGGCCGCCGCGGGGCGTGGGTCGCGCTCACCATCTTCATCGGTCTTGGGCTGTCGTGGGTGACGGCGGAGGTGTTGAAGGAGATCGTCCGCCGGCCGCGCCCGTACCTCGCCCTCGTGACCGCGCCACCGACGCTCATCGATCCGCCGTCGTCCTTCTCCTTCCCCTCGGGCGATGCGGCGCTCGCGTTCGGCGCCGCCGTCGCGCTCGGTCAGGTGCTGCCGCGGCTCCGTCCGTTCGGGCTTCTCCTCGCGAGCGCGATCGCGCTCTCGCGCGTCGTCATCGGCGTCCACTACCCGCTCGACGTGCTCGGCGGCGTTGCGATCGGCATCCTCGGCGGCCTCGCCGCGCCGTACGTCGTGTCGTGGCTCCGACGGATGCTGCCGTGGCGCGTCTTCGTCGTCCCGCACACGCATTGGGATCGCGAGTGGTACGAGCGATTCGAGAGCTTCCGCGCGCGGCTCGTGCCGATGGTCGGCTCGCTGCTCGACCTCCTCGAGCGTGAGCCGCGCTTCCGCTCGTTCACCTTCGACGGTCAGGTCATCCCGCTCGAGGACCACCTCGCGATCCGGCCTGCCGACCGCCCGCGGATCGAAGCGCTCGTGCGCGCCGATCGGCTCGTCGTCGGCCCGTGGTACGTGCTCCCGGACCTGCTCCTCGTCTCGGGCGAGTCGATCGTCCGCAACCTGCAGGAGGGACTCCGCGTCGCCGGCTCGTTCGGTCGCGCATCGCGCGTCGCCTACGTCGCGGACCCGTTCGGCCATCCAGCGCAGCTGCCGCAGGTGCTCCGCGGCTTCGGCTACGACTCCTATGTGTTCGCGCGCGGCGTCGGGGACGAGGGGGAGGAGCTCGGGAGCGAGTTCCGCTGGGAATCGCCGTCGGGGGACCGCGTGCTCGCCTCGCACCAGGTCGCGCACTACAACAACGCGCTGCGCCTCGTCGCCGAGAAGGGCAAGCCGGTGGCCGACGTCGCGCGCCGGGTGCGAACGATGCTGCCGCGCGTGCTGGACCGGACCGCGCCGTACGCCGCCGGCGACGCGCTCCTCTTCATGGTCGGCGACGACCACACCGCGGCCTTCGAGGCGCTGCCCGACGCGGTCGACGCGATCGGACAGGTCGCGCCGCGCACCCACGCGCGGATCGCGTCGCTCGAGGAGTTCGTCGAGGCGCTCCCGGCCCCGCGCGGTGTCTTCATCGGCGAGATGGTCTCCGGCAAGTACCGGCCGATCCTGCGCGGCGTGAACTCCACCCGGACCTGGATCAAACAGGCCAACGCCGCGTGCGAGCGGCTGCTGCTCGAGCGCTGCGAGCCGCTCGACGCGTTCAGCGGCGGGACCGACGCGGAACGCGTGCGCGATCTGTGGCGGACACTCCTCCAGAACCATCCGCACGACTCGATCTGCGGGTGCTCCATCGACGCGGTCCACGACCTCGACATGCGGCCGCGCTTCGCGCGCGTCCAAGCCGAGGGAGAGCGGGTCGTCGCGGATCTCTCGGCGAGGCTCTCCGGCCTCGGCGGCGTCCCGGTGGCGTGGAACGCGCTCCCCTGGGTGCGTGACGGGCTCGTCAGCGTTGCCGGCCGCCCGACCGTCGTGAGCTGCGCGCCTCTCGGCGTGACCGCTGCCGTCCGCGGGAACACCGAGGGCGTGAGCGCGCCCGAGGCCGGCGTCATCGTGAACGAGCGTTTCCGCGTGGAGGTCGACGAGGACGCGAGCTTCACGATCATCGACCGCGCGACGGATACGCGGAGCGCCCGGATGAACGTCCTCATCGACGAGGGCGATCGTGGAGACGAGTACACGTACTCCTATGCGGGTCCGACCATCGGATCCAAGGGACTTGCCGGACGGCGCTCGACCCGCGTCGACGGCGACCGCGCGATCGTCACGGTCGACATCGTGCTGCGCCTTCCGGCGTCGCTGCGCGACGACCGCCTCGCACGCCGCCCCGATCTCGTCGACGAGCGCGTTCGATTCGTCATCTCGCTCGACGCGAGCGCCGCGCACGTCGATGTCTCCGCGACCGTGACCAACGCCGCGCGCGACCACCGGCTCAAGGTCGTCTGCGAGACCGGGCTGCGGACCGTGACGCACGTCGCCGGCGCCGGCTTCGCGTGGCTCGATCGTCCGAACCGCGTGCCGCGCAAGCCCGGCTGGGTCGAGCCGCCGACACCGGAGCGCTGCTTCCACGAGATCGTCGCGGTCGCCGGCTCGACCGGTGGCGTGGCGATCGGTGCCGACGGCCTGCGCGAGTACTCGGTGTTGAGCGACGGCAGCGCGATCGCCCTCACGCTGTTCCGCGCGGTCGGCTTCCTGTCGCGAGGGGATCTATCGGAGCGGCGTGGTCACGCGGGCCCGCAGCTCGAGACGCCGTCAGCGCAGTGCCTCGGTGAGCTGACGTTCCGCTACTGCGTCGTGCCGCTCGGTGAGAGTGTCGGGATCCCCCAGGCCGCGCGCGCGATCCGAGAGTTCCTTTCACCGGCCTGGCTTTCATCCGGATCGGGCGATGAGCGTTCCTTCTTGTTCCTCGACGGCGACCCCGCGGTCACCCTGTCCGCCGTCCGCGGGCGAACGCGCGACCAGCTCGTCATCCGACTCGCGAATCCGAGCGCCGAGGTCGCGCGGGCGACACTCCGGTTCGCGCGACCGGTCCGCGCGTCGCGGTCGCTCGACTTGCGCGAAGGCGAGACCGAGCTCGGCAAGACCGGCCTCGACGTCGTGCGCACCGCGGCGCCGCTCGAGCTCCGCTATGGATCGGCGGCCGCGACGCTCGGGGCGTTCGAGATCGGCACCTGGGAGATCGATCTCGCCTGATCACCGCGGCCTCGGCCGCGTCCGCCGCAGGCGCTGCTGAGCCGAACGGACCCCTCAGTGAGCCGAATGGACCTGGCGACACGGACCGAATGGCTCGGTACGGTGCGCCGGTGCGTGGCCGGCTTCTGGTGTGCGTCCCAGCGGTGCTGCTTCTGTTCGTCTCTCCCGCCCTGGCCGATACCGGGCCGTTCCGGCGGACGACGCCACGCGCGTCCTTCGACCGCGATGCCGGCGGGCTCGTCGTCGGCATCCCGAGCGGCCGGGCCTGGGGCATCGAGAGCCGCCTCGAGCCACTGGCCGGCACCGGCGAGCTGCACCTTGTCCTCGCGGTCGACGACCCCGATGTCGCCGAGGCCTTCGTCCGGATCGCCTACTACGCGCGCGGCGACGCGCGGTCGCGCCAGCTCGCGACCCAGGACTCGCCGTTCGTCCGCGTCGGCGAGGATCGCCGGATCGTCATCGACCTCGTTCCGCCGCCGGGCGCGGTCGCGTATCGCGTCCGGGTGCTCGGTCGGCTCATCGCCGGCGCCCCCTACTCGCGCAGCGACGCGATCCACGCGCGCTTCGACGGCCCACCGGCCGAGCGAGGCCGTCCGCGACCGTCGCTCACACGCCTCGAGACCGACCGTTGGTGACATACTTTGGCCGCTCACACACGTCGGAGGGGATGAATGGCCACGGTCACGTTCGATCACGTGACAAAGAAGTTCGGGGAGGTCTTCGCGGTCAATGACCTGTCGTTGCAGGTCAAGGACGAGGAGTTCCTCGTCCTGGTGGGACCCTCCGGGTGCGGCAAGACCACCGCCCTTCGCATGATCGCCGGGCTCGAGGAGCAGTCGAGCGGCGACATCTTCATCGGCGAGCGGCTGGTCAACGACGTGGCGCCGAAGGACCGCGACATCGCGATGGTCTTCCAGAACTACGCGCTCTACCCGCACATGTCCGTATACGACAACATCGCGTTCGGTCTGAAGCTCCGAGGCATGCCGAAGGCGGAGATCGACCGACGGGTCAGCGAGGTCGCGGACATGCTCGGCCTCCAAAAGCTCCTCAAGCGCAAGCCGAAGGAGCTCTCGGGCGGTCAGCGCCAACGCGTCGCCGTCGGTCGAGCGATCGCGCGCGAGCCCGCGGTGTTCCTCATGGACGAGCCGCTGTCGAATCTCGACGCCGCGCTGCGCATCGATACCCGCGCGCAGCTGCAGCGGCTCCATCAGCGCATCAAGCGCACCACCGTCTACGTGACGCACGACCAGGTCGAGGCGATGACGATGGGTGACCGCATCGCCGTGATGCGCGACGGAATCCTCCAGCAGATCGACACGCCGGAGAACCTGCATGCGCGTCCGGCGAACCTCTTCGTCGCCGGATTCATCGGCTCGCCGGCGATGAACTTCTTCCCCGCGAAGCTCACCGGCTCCGCCGACGCGACCGTCGCCGACGCCGGTTTCTTCAAGGCTCCGGTCTCGGCGAGCGGCGGGCGCGCCGTCGGCAAGGACGTCGTCGTCGGGATCCGGCCCGAGGACATCGCCGCGGGCGCGACGATCGCGCAGAACGGCCACGTGCCGGTCGACGCGCGCGTCGACGTCGTCGAGTTCCTGGGCAACGAGTTCCAGCTGCACCTCTCATCGGGCGGACAGACCTTCGTGGCGCGGGTCGACACGCGGGTGCAGACCCAGCCCGGCGCATCCCTCCGCGTGGGCTTCGACCGCTCGAAGCTCCACGTGTTCGACAAGGACACCGAGGAGGCCATCGCATGACGTTGCGCGGCGAGATCGACTCCTTCCCGCTCGAGACGGTCGTCCAGCTCATCCACTCGACGAGCAAGACGGGCCAGCTCGAGGTCCGCGGCAGCGACTCGACCGGCGGCACGCTCGGCTTCGATGGCGGCCGGCTCGTCGCCGCGATCGCCGGCGACGACGTCGGCGAGCCCGCGCTGGGCGCAGTGTTCGCGGTCTCGCAGGGCGCGTTCGAGTTCATCCCGTGGAGCGATGCCCCGGCGGCCAACCTGACGGGCGACCTCGACCAGCTGCTCGACAAGGCCGTCGAGGAGCGGGACCGGATCGTCGCGATCCGCGCCGTCATTCCCAGCGACCGTTCGCGGTTCCGGTTGTCCGAGCGCGCGGCGGACAAGGGCAACGTCACGCTGTCGCCCGATCAGTGGCGGACCCTGCTCGCGGTGAACGGCGACCGCGACGTGGCCGGCGTCGCCGATCATCTGAAGGCCGGAAAGCTGACCACCCGGTCCTCGCTCGCGGCGCTCGTCGAGGCAGGGTTCATCGACGTCCTCGAGCCGGCGGCCGCGCCGCCGCCCGCGCCGCCGGAGCCCGCGGTCCAGACCGCGCCCCCGTCGCCCGAGCCCGAGCCACAGCCGTCGCAATGGCCCCCGCCCGCGCAAGAGTGGGCCGCTCCGGCCGCCGCCGAGCCGGAGCCGCAGACCTGGCCGCCGCTGCCCACCCCGGAGCCCGAGCCCGCTCCGCCACCGCCACCGGCGCAGTCGTGGGAGCCGGCGGCGCAGAGCTGGGAACATCCCGCTCCCGCTGAGCCGCCGGCGCCGCAGCCGCAGTGGGCCGCGCCCCCGACCGACATCCGCGAGGACCTCGCCGCCGCGCTCGACGCGCGGTTGGGTGCGCTCTCGAGCGCGCCCGTCGCGGAACCCGCGGTCGCGCCGGCCCCGCCGCCGGTCGAGGCCGCGCCTCCGCAGGACGATCGCCTCGCCGCGCTGAGCGGCGTCTTCGCGCCGCCGCAGCCCGAGGTCAGCGAGGAGCCGCCGCCGGTCCGATCGCAGGACCGGATCAGCGAGTGGTCCCGCCCCGCGCCGGCGCCGGTCGAAGAAGGCGGAGAAAAGAAGAAGAAGGGACCGTTCGGGTTCCTCAAGCGCGACGACCAGGTCGCGGAGGCCGAGGCGGTCGCTGCCGCACCCGCTGCCGCAACCGCTGAGGCACCCGGTCGCGCCGGGCAGGTCGCGTCGCTCGCGAACGCGCTCCTCGGCGAATACAACAGCGGCCGCTACGGGAAGGGCCGCCTCGACGATCGGATGGCGAACCTCCTCATGCGCGTCGACGAGCAGGCCGATCCGATCGACCGGCCGCTGCCGATCATCGACGATCGCATCGACTCGCAGGCGCTCGATCGCGAGAACGTCCCTGAGGAGCAGGCCATCCCGTACCTCGCGCTCCTCGTGACGCAGATCTACGACGACGCCGCGCGCACCTTCGGCAAGGACAAGGCGAAGAAGGGCTACAAGGCGGCGCAGCAGCAGGTCTTCGGCTCCGACGCAGGCGCGCTCGGCGCGGACGTCGCCGCGCGCCTGCCCCATGTCTAACTGGGTCTGACCGCGCCCTCCTCGCTCTACCTGGGCTTCGATCTCGGCGGCACGAACATCCGCACCGCCGTCGCCCGCATCGAGGGTGACGCGGTCACGCTCGTTGGACGCGACGCCCGCGCCACGCCGCAGACCGGGCCCGATGCCGTCGTTGGCGCGCTCGTCGCGAGCGCGAACGGCGCGATCGGCGCGGCGAAGACGACGCTCGCGGACGTCGTCGCCGCTGGACTGTCGTCGCCGGGCCCGCTCGACCACACGACCGGCGTCATCCTCGTCACCCAGAACATCGCGGGGTTCAAGGACGTACCGATCGCCGCGCTCGTCGAGCGCACGCTCGGCGGCCCGAAGGTCTTCCTCGACCGCGACACCGTGATGGCAGCGATCGGGGAAGGGACCGTCGGCGCCGCGAAGGGCGCGCGCGACTTCGTGTACCTCACCATCTCGACGGGCGTCGGTGGCGCGATCGTGAGCGGCGGCCGGATGCTGCGCGGCGCGACGAACACCGCGGGCGAGCTCGGGCACTTCCCCGTGGGCTTCGACCGCGACGTGCGGTGCCGCTGCGGGTCATTTGGCTGCGTCGAGGCGTACGCCGCCGGCCGCAATCTCGCCGAGGCGTACGGTGTGGACGACGCGAGCATCGTGTACGCAAAAGCCGCCGCCGGCGACGCCCGGGCGGCGGCGCTCATCGCGCGCGCGGAGCTGGCGCTCGGGAA